>Ga0207713_1000069_pt1 | contig 191229 bp, 161 predicted proteins | sample KBSS64metaG_FD_184404 | JGI IMG/M metagenome (GOLD analysis project Ga0207713, IMG submission 184404) | Switchgrass rhizosphere microbial communities from Kellogg Biological Station, Michigan, USA - KBS S6-4 metaG (SPAdes) (version 2) | ecosystem: Host-associated > Plants > Roots > Rhizosphere... | reverse complement strand
CCGAACTCAGAAGTGAAACGCCGTAGCGCCGATGGTAGTGTGGGGTCTCCCCATGTGAGAGTAGGGAACTGCCAGGCATCAAATAAGAAGAACCCCGTACCGGAAGGTGCGGGGTTTTTTGCTTTGGGTTTTTCCTGCTCCCAGCAGCAGAGTGAGCAAGGCTGTGGCATCACCCTTTATGGCTTTTCTCCTAATCCCTTATCCTGCTAATGAAATATGTGATCTGCATCTCAATGTTAAATATAACAAAATTATAACATTTCATTTACGAAGCAATTGAGTCGTCATGGACTCAACACGCCGCTGTATATGGCAGGAGCATAATTACAATGACAGAAAACATAGCATCACACGGGTCGCTGGCTAACAGTGATACCCGTAGAAGGGTATGGGCAATTATCAGTGCCTCTTCAGGGAACCTGGTTGAATGGTTCGATTTCTACGTCTACTCATTTTGTTCGCTCTACTTTGCACATATTTTCTTCCCATCAGGGAATACAACCACCCAGCTACTTCAGACCGCAGGGGTTTTTGCTGCTGGGTTCTTAATGCGTCCTATTGGCGGCTGGTTGTTCGGCCGTATTGCGGATCGCCGTGGCCGCAAAGCCTCAATGCTGATCTCAGTTTGTATGATGTGTTTTGGCTCGTTGGTAATCGCCTGTTTGCCCGGATACCAAACCATCGGTACATGGGCACCGGCACTGCTGCTGCTGGCTCGCTTATTTCAGGGGCTGTCAGTGGGAGGGGAGTACGGCACCAGCGCAACCTATATGAGTGAAATAGCGCTTGAGGGGCGGAAAGGATTTTATGCCTCATTCCAGTACGTTACGCTTATTGGTGGTCAACTGCTGGCCATTTTGGTTGTGGTCATCCTGCAGCAGATCCTGACCGACGATCAACTCCACAGTTGGGGCTGGCGGATCCCCTTTGCGATGGGGGCCGTACTGGCAATCGTTGCACTTTGGCTGCGCCGCCAGTTAGATGAAACCTCCCAGCAGGAGGTTAGGGCGCTGAAAGAGGCGGGAACATTCAAAGGATTATGGCGTAATCGCAAGGCATTCCTGATGGTACTGGGCTTTACCGCTGGCGGTTCGCTCAGCTTTTATACCTTTACCACTTACATGCAAAAATATCTGGTGAACACCACAGGGATGCACGCGAATGTCGCAAGCGTAGTGATGACCGTAGCGCTATTTGTCTTTATGTTAATTCAACCGCTTATTGGTGCGCTTTCCGATAAAATAGGTCGACGCACTTCAATGCTGATTTTTGGCGGACTGTCTGCGGTATGTACCGTACCTATTTTGTCTGCGCTTCAGCACGTCTCCTCACCCTATGCGGCATTTACGCTGGTCATGCTGGCGATGGTGATTGTCAGTTTCTACACCTCAATTAGCGGGATACTTAAGGCCGAAATGTTCCCGGCGCAAGTTCGCGCCCTGGGGGTAGGACTTTCTTACGCGGTAGCTAATGCACTGTTTGGCGGCTCGGCGGAGTATGTTGCGCTGTCTCTTAAATCACTGGGGAGCGAAACGACGTTCTTCTGGTACGTCACGGTGATGGGGGCATTGGCATTTATCATATCCCTGATGCTACATCGCAAGGGGAAAGGCATTCGTCTTTAATAGTGCGCCATTTGCCAGACGGCGTAGCCGGTCGTTGCACCGGCTACGTCCCAGGCAAAATCTTTCCAGCTCCATCCGCTCCCGGATGGGCGACTATCCCACAACTCTTTTGATGCGCCCAGACTAACGGTGAACATAAAGCCTATTGCCGCGCTGCGATCCCTGCTATTCCCCTGGCGCTGTGCGTACTCGTTGCCGGCAGCAGACAACATAGCTGAAGCCAGAAAGTGTTGGGCCTTATCCTGGCCGGACCAACTATCATTGGCCATATGGCTACAGCCAGTGAGGGTAAATGTTGTTATCAGGAGAAGGATACGCATCAACGGTCTCCATAAAAAAGCCCTGTCGATAACAGGGCCTGAATATTACAGAATGCGGCTGATCAAGCGATCAATTCGGATTCGACGTAAACGACGAATGAGTTTGCGGACTTTCACCGGGTAATCGGCAATGCTCTGAAGATCGCGGTAATGACGTACCACTGTGGTATGAGTGCGAATAAGCTCCAGCTCGCGGTCGCGCTTCTCGGCCAGTTCATGCTGCGGATCGTGAATTAAAATGGCATTTTCCAGATCCAGACGCCAGGCACGCGGGTTCAGGTTATTACCCGTCAACAGCATCCATTCATCGTCAACCCACATTCCTTTGAGATGATAGGTATTGTCTTCATCTTTCCACAGACGAACGACCAGTTGATCGGTGTTCACATAGTACTGCAAACGGCTCAGGAATCGGCGCAGGTTAATCTCATAGAGATAAGGCAGCGCACCGATGATCTTGAACGGTTGATCTTCCGGGATGAAAAAGTCATTTGCTGTTTTATCACCGACGATAATTTCCACTTTCTTACCGTCACGCAGCAGTTGGATGATATTACGCACTAGAACAGCAGGAAGGTTGAAGTACGGCGTGCATATGGTGAGTTTATGATCGGCACACGGCATCAGGTGGAAAATGGTCTTATTCAGCAGGCTGGATTTACCTAAACCGACCAGCGGCGTAACCGACAACTCTTCGTTGTTGGCATCACCCTGAAAATGATAGACCGCATCGCGCAGTTCCTGACGGAACGAGCGAATATCGTTTTTGATTTCCGGGCTTTTCGGACGATGAGGATCGTCAAGACGGTTAACGCCACGGCCATGTACCAGGTTTTTATCGACCCAGTTAAACATGATGTCGGCCATTTGCGGGTTACGAACAAGATGGTAGCGATCGTATCGGTATTTATCGAGCTGATGCAGGTATACATCATTCAGACTGGCACCACTATAAAGGATGCTGTCATCGATGATAAAACCTTTGAAATGCAGTACGCCGAGCGCTTCACGTGTGTTCACTGGCACGCCATAAACAGGCACATCGACACCAGGATTCTCCTGTGCCGTGCGGCAGTACCAATCTGCGTTTGTGTTAGACGCTGCTGCACCAATACGGCCGCGTTGGCCGCGGTGCCAGTCAACCAGCACACGAACATCCAGTTCCGGACGCTGACGTTTTGCTTCATAGAGCGCGTTTAGGATCGCGCGCCCACCTTCATCTTGTTCAAGATACAGCGCCACAATACAAATGCGTCGAGTGGCACTGGCAATCTTTTCCAGAAGCGTCTCCCGAAAATGCGCGGGGGCGTAAAAGAACTCTACATCATCAACTGACTGAGAAATCTTCGGTAGTTGAGCAAGGTGTTGTTGATGTTTATTACGCTTAAATTTTGACAACATCACAGTGCGTTTCTTCTCTGTTCATTGAAGGGTTGTCTGTACCATGCAAACAACATAAGCGGACAATGATACCACCAGTACCGTCCAAAGTGGTTAACATTTCCAGTAGCTTACTCTTGTTTATCCACCGATATCAGACCGAGTGATAGCGCAACAATACCTTCGTCCAGCTGAATATCAACGTCAAATCCAAGTTTTCGCGCCAGTGTCACCATACCGCGATTGTTAGGCATAGTAATGCCATTCAGGCGTAACAATCCGTGATCGCGCGTGTAACTGATGAGTTTTTCCAGTAACCGCCGTCCCAGACCCAGCCCTTTCAAATCAGAGCGCACCAGCACGGCAAACTCCGCATCGATATTATCCGGGTCGGAAATGGCACGCGTTACGCCGAGGATTTCATCCCCTCGATCGGAACGACGAACGGCCACGAACGCCATTTCTCGATCGTAGTCGATCTGGGTCATATTGGCTAAATCATCGTGGGTAAATTCATTGATTTCGCTAAAATAGCGATAGTAAAGATCTTCTTTGGTGACCTGCGATATGAACACGCGCAGCTGTGGCTCATCTTCCGGCAGAATAGGGCGAAACAGCGCGCGATCGCCGTTTTTCATCTCAACCCACTCTTCCAGCTGCAGAGGATACGGGCGGATCGCGAGGCGGCTTTCCCTGTCACCTTCAAAAGGTGCAATATCCAGCGTGACGTCCAGCGCCGTAAATTCATTGCCAGAAGCCAGCAGAGGATGAATGTCCAGTCGCTTAATCTCGGCACAATCGACAATCAGGTTAGAAACTTGCACCAGAAACTGGCTTAGCCCGGCGATGTCAAGCGGCCGCAGGGCGCTCCTCCCGCGAATTTTTTTACTTTTGATGGCCTGGATAACCAGATAGCGCGCCAGATTCATGTTAAGCGGCGGCAGAGCAACAACCGCCTGCTCCTCTGGTCGCCATTCAACCCCGCCTTCTCCCAACATAATGAGCGGACCAAACACAGGATCGTAGTCAACAACGACCCGGAGCTCCTGAGCACCCGCGCGATTTGCCATGCTCTGCACCAGCAACCCGTGGATCCTTGCCTGTGGCCATGCCATTTTAACGCGGTCGATAATGGCGTCTGCTGCTTGCTGCACTTCCGCTGCCGTGCGCAGATACAGCATCACGCCCTGAATATCTGATTTATGCGGAATGTCAGGCGAACGAAGCTTTAGGGCAACCGGATAGCCAATCTGCTCTGCAATATGAACGGCCTCGGCGCTGTCGCTGGCTATCCAGGTGAGCAGGGTGTGAATCCCATAACTGCTTAGAATGGGTTGCACCTCGTGCGTATCAAGCGATATCGCACCTTCTTCGATCGCCTGCTGCAACAGGCGGTGGACGTCGACGGTATTCGCCGTCAGGTTATCGGGTAATGCAGGGGTTTCACGCAGCTGCTTCTGATTACGACGATACTCCACCATGTGCATAAATGCAGTGATGGTGCCTTCTGGGGTGCGATACGTAGGTAGCCCGGCTTCACTGAACAGACGTCGCGCTTCTAAAGAGGAGAATTCGCCGCACCAGTTGGTTAACAGCGTGACGTATTTCCCGCGAGGATGATTCCGAACGGTCTCAATCAGCGCACGGGCGCTTTCGCTGCCTGGCGCAACAGCGCTTGGGGAGTGGATAATCATCAGCGCGTCAAAATCCTGACAATCCAGCAGAATGGAGATTGCTTTGATGTAGCGATCGCTGCTGGCATCATCCCGTAAATCAAGCGGGTTGCCGGGAGTGACGCTGCCGGGTAACGCCTGGCGCAGGCGATGAAGCGTCTCTTCACCCAGCGTTGCCAGCTTTCCGTTGCGTAGCCACAGCTCATCCAGTGCCAGCGCTGCAGGGGCGGCCCCATTGCTGACAATCATTAACTTCTCGCCACGCAGCGGTCGCATATGGCTTAGCGTCTCGACGGCAGAAAAAAGCTCATGCGTATCCTGGACTCGCAGCAAACCCGCACGCTGAATGGCGGCATCCCAGGCGGGATCCATGCCTGAATGCGAATTCAGCAGGCGCTGGGCCGCAGGGCTACGCCCGCTTTTAATGACCAGGATAGGCTTATTGCGGGATGCGCTGCGTGAAGCGGAGACGAAGCGACGCGCGTCGCTGAGGTGCTCAAGATAGAGCAGAATCGCACTGGTTTTGCTGTCACGTGCCAGAAAATCCAGCAGCTCATCGACGTCGATATCCAGGCTGTCACCCAGCGCAATGAAGTAAGAAAACCCCATTTCTCGCTGTTGAGCCCAGTCGAGGATTGTGTTCGATACGGCAGCGGATTGGGAAATGAACGCGAGCTTTCCTTTGCGGATAGGCACTGGAGAGAAGCTGGCATTCAAGCCTTGCCAGGGGGCGAGCAGCCCCAGACTATTTGGCCCAAGAATGCGCATCTGAAAACAGCTGGCACAGGCTAAAAGCTCTGGCTGTTGTTCAGGAGGCGATGAAAGAATAATGCAGGTTTTACACCCTTTCTTACCAAGCGACTCCAGTAATTCCAGATTACGTTTCGCGTGCGTACAGAGTACGGCAAGATCGGGTACGAAAGGCAGGCTCTCTACATCAGGCCATGCAAGTACGCCCTGAACTGCCTTATAAGCCGGCGTGACGGGCATGACAGGGCCATTAAATCCACCGGCCAAGAGATTACGCATCATCAGATAACCTGCGCGATCCGGTTTCATTGATGCGCCTATAACGGCAATGGATTTAGGACGTAATAGCGCTTCTAACCCTCGCTGGCTCATGCAATTCTCCTGTGAATGCAAGCGACCTGATGATTTTAAACGCTTTCTGACTCTGTTGCTGTGATGTTGCCCTTATGCACGGTTTTTCCCGCCAGATAACGCTCGCGAAAACAGGCGAAATGGTTGCCCAGCGCGCTGGCGGCAAGGGTATCTCCAGCTAAATCCAGAAGTGCGATCGCCACTTCCGCCGTGCAGTATTGCCCGTCCGCATGCGCTTCTCGCAGGCGATAGGCCGAGACGCGAGAAAGATCGACAGAAATCACCGGCAGCGCATCAAGATAAGGGCTTTTACGGAACATTTTTCGCGCCTCGGTCCAGGTGCCGTCCAGCATGATGAACAGCGGAGGTTTACCTGATGGCGGGGCAGCGAGCACCTGACGCGCTTCTCCGGCATAGGACGCCGGGAACACCACCATTGGCTGATAGTCCGGGTTGGAGACCAAATCAAGCAGCGCCTGTGGCGGCTCAGTGCGCGACCATTGAAACGCGGCGGTGTCAGGCAGAATATCTGCAATAAGGCGGCCGGTATTACTGGGCTTCATCGGTTCGGTGTCGAACATAACCAGACAAAAACGGCTTTCTGCTGCACTCGGGGCAAGCGTTTCGCATAAACACACTTTGAGCGGCAGCAAACAGCGCTGACAGCGGCGGATGCGATTGCCGCGGGCAAGGAAAGGGCGGGTCGCGCGCGCGAGACGTTCGGCGCGTAATTGGAGGACTGCGTTATTTGTCATGGGCGAAATGCAGGAAAAACACCATTTTCGCAGAGGCGGGAACGGGGCACAAGATGTGCCCCGTGAATGTTACAATGATTCGTTTAACCAGCTTTCAAAAGGCGCTTTCGGTACTGCCCCATTGAGCATATCGATGACTTCACCGTTTTTGAAAATCATAATGGTCGGGATGCTGCGAATACGGAAGCGGGCGCTAAGTTCACGTTCCGCTTCGGTGTTAACTTTAACAAAGCGCATTTTGCCGCTACGCTCTTCGGCGACGTCTTCAAAGATCGGCGCGAAGCTACGGCACGGGCCACACCATGGTGCCCAGAAATCGACAACCACAGGAAGATCGTCCTTGAGGAGTTTGTCCAGCGTAGCACCTGTAGCGTTAATCACATCGCCATCAAACAATTCATGGCCGCAACGTCCGCATTTCGCACCATCTTCAATCCGATCGTCCGGAATGCGATTTAGAGCCTGACAGTTGGCACATACGGTATTCATAACTAACCTCTGATAGAGCCGTGGAACAGCGGCAGAACGCCGATAATGTTTCTAATATGTTACGCATTATCATTGAGCCTGTTTGAAACGACAATGCGTTTTATTCAATGAGAACAATAGTCACAGGCTTTTGTACGAAATTATGGCTATGCGCTGACACATCGGGTAATCTGCGCGCTTCGCGCAGCGCTGGTGGAGAAAAGCATGAACGACGAAATGAAAAACAAAAGCGGCAAGGTCAAAGTGATGTATGTCCGCAGTGATGATGACTCTGATAAACGCACCCAAAATCCGCGTACCGGAAAAGGTGGCGGGCGTCCGGCGTCTTCTCGTGCAGACGGTGGCCGTCGCCCCGCCCGCGATGACAGAAATAACCGCGGTGATGACCGCAAACGTGATGACCGTAAGCGTGACGATCGCCCTCGTGACGATCGTCCACGTAACGATCGCCCTCGTGACGACTTCTCGCGTGATGGGTCATCTCCGTGGCGTACCGTTTCTCGTGCCCCTGGTGATGAGACGCCAGAGAAAGCCGATCACGGCGGTATTAGCGGTAAAAGCTTTATCGACCCGGAAGTTCTGCGCCGTCAGCGCGCAGAAGAGACCCGCGTGTATGGTGAGAATGCCTGTCAGGCTCTGTTCCAGAGTCGTCCAGAGTGCATCGTTCGCGCCTGGTTTATCCAGAGCGTCACTCCTCGCTTTAAAGAAGCGCTTCGCTGGATGGCGGCGAACCGTAAAGCCTACCACGTGGTTGACGATGCAGAGCTGACGAAAGCTTCCGGCACCGAACACCACGGTGGCGTCTGTTTCCTGATCAAAAAACGTAACGGCACCACCGTTCAGCAGTGGGTCAGCCAGGCACAAGCCGATGACTGCGTGCTGGCGCTGGAAGATGTGGGCAACCCGCATAATCTGGGTGCAATGATGCGTAGCTGCGCGCACTTTGGCGTGAAAGGCGTATTGCTGCAGGATGCCGCTCTGCTGGAATCCGGTGCAGCAATCCGTACCGCAGAAGGCGGTGCCGAGCACGTTCAGCCGATCACCGGTGACAGCGTTCTGGATGCCATCGAGCAGTTCCGTAAAGCGGGCTACTCCATTGTGACCACTTCCAGCCATGCGGGTACGCCGCTGTTTAAAGCGACGCTGCCGCGTAAAATGGTACTGGTATTAGGCCAGGAGCGTGATGGTCTGTCTGATGCGGCGCTGTCCAGTTCGGATCTGAGCGTTTCGATTGATGGGACGGGCAACGTTGAAAGCCTGAACGTTTCCGTTGCAACCGGCGTCCTGCTGGCTGAATGGTGGCGTCAGAATAAGGCATAAGCCTTTGTGCCTTTTGTATGCCCGGCTTCCCGGGCATACAAACATATTACTCGCTCTCTGCCGGCAGTACCGGCATCCACTCAATTGGCGTATCGCCGCGTTTTTCCAGCCAGTCATTTGCCAGAACAAAGTGATTACTGCCAAAGAAGCCGCGGTGTGCAGACAGCGGTGACGGATGCGGGGCTTTCAGCACATGATGACGCTGTCGGTCGATAATCGCCCCTTTCTTCTGCGCGTGAGAACCCCAGAGTAAAAACACTACCCCTTCACGATGTTCGTTGATCAGGCTTATCACTTTATCGGTAAACGTTTCCCAGCCCAGGCTGGCGTGAGAATGCGCCTGACCTGCACGCACGGTCAACACGGTGTTCAATAACAACACGCCCTGATGTGCCCAGCTTTCGAGGTAACCGTGTTTTGGACGGGTAAACCCAGGAAGCGTTCCTTCCAGCTCTTTATACATGTTCAGCAAAGAAGGGGGGATAGCAATGCCAGGCAGAACGGAGAAGGCCAATCCATGCGCTTGTCCCGGCCCATGATAGGGATCCTGACCGAGAATAACGACTTTTACATCACCCAGCTCGGTATAGCGAAAAGCATTGAAGACATCTTTCTGTGGCGGGTAAATCGTCTGGCCAGACTGTCGCTCTGCCGCGACGGTGCTTAGGGTATTCACAAAATAGGGCTGCTGTTTCTCTTCGGCCAGCACGTCGTGCCATGTTAATGGTGTTGTCATCTCTCTCTCCTGCGAATCTTATCTTCGACTAGCTTACCTGCTAAATCCTGGTGCGCAAAATTCCACGCGGGAAAACACCCTAACTCCTTAAATTTAATTTGAAATAGTACGTTTTTGGTTTAATTGGCAAACGACTTAAATTGATCTAAAACAATAAAATAAAACCACACTCTTTATATGGTTGGTGTTTTTGTTGATTTAAATCAATAAATCACAAGGGGGTGAATGATATATATACACACAAGCAACAATGGTTATACCAATTGGCCGCGAGAGGCCGACACCAGTTAATGTAGCCTAAGGGAGGCACCACATGATTACAGGTATCCAGATTACTAAAGCTGCAAACGACGACCTGCTCAACTCTTTCTGGCTGTTGGACAGCGAGAAAGGCGAAGCACGCTGTGTCGTCGCAAAAGCGGGTTTTGCTGAAGACGAAATCGTTCCGGTTAGCAAATTGGGCGAAATCGAATACCGTGAAATTCCAATGGAAGTGAAACCGGAAGTGCGTGTGGAAGGTGGTCAGCACCTGAACGTTAACGTACTGCGCCGCGAAACGCTGATGGATGCTGTGGAGCACCCAGAAAAATACCCACAGCTGACCATCCGCGTGTCTGGCTATGCGGTACGCTTCAACTCTCTGACCCCAGAACAGCAACGCGACGTTATTGCGCGTACTTTTACTGAAAGCCTGTAAGGTTTTTAGCCACGGGGGTGGAATTAAAAAGCCGGGTGGTTACCCGGCTTTTTTTTACTCTTCAGTTTGCGAATCTGGCGCAGCGGCACTTGGCTTACGGCGCTTACCTATATTCTTGGTATCGCGGTGGCGTTGCTTAACGCGCGGCTTCTCTTTTTCTTTCTCTTTCTTCTCAGCACGTTTGGCGAGCGCTTTCTTGGACGGTTTTCCCGTCATTTTTTCGCTCGGGGCACGCGTGGTCGGACGAAGTTCACCGATAACGCGTGCCTTCAGCGGCTCATCAACATAGCGGCCAATTTTCTGCAGCAGCAGGAAGTCATGTGCTTCGACCAGAGAAATAGCAATACCTTTGCGCCCTGCACGGCCGGTACGGCCAATACGGTGCAGATAGGTATCACCGCTGCGCGGCATATCGAAGTTAATCACATGGCTTACATCCGGAATATCGATCCCGCGTGCAGCAACGTCGGTGGCGACCAGCACGTTCACGCGGCCATCGGTTAGGCGCTTGATGCCTTCGGTACGCTTAACCTGCGCCATCTCACCTTCGAGGTAGCAGTTGTTGATCCCCGCGTTACGCAGCATTTCAGCGAGTTCGTGCACACGCTCGCGCTTACGCACAAATACGATGGTGCGAGTCGCGTCTTCTTGCTTCAGCAAATGCTTGAGCAGCTCAACCTTGTGTTCCAGATCATCCGCGCGGTAGTACCACTGGTGGATCTTCTTGCGCTCACGGGTGGAAGGGGTTGCAGACACCTCCACCGGATCTTCCAACAGGCGCTCTGCGAAGTCTTTAATCGCTTCCCCTTCAAGGGTGGCAGAGAACAGCATTGTCTGGTTACGCCAGCGCGTTTCACCCGCGATGTGTTCGATATCCTGTGCAAAGCCCATGTCCAGCATGCGGTCAGCTTCGTCAAGGATCAGCGTTTCAACTGCACGGCAGTCGAAATTCTCTTCTTTAATGTACTGCAGGAGACGGCCAGTCGTCGCCACGACGATGTCCTGGTTCTCACTGAACACTTCAGCGTGGTTCATATACGCAACACCGCCGGTGATGGTGGCGATATCAAGATGGGTGTTCGCAGCCAGTTCACGCGCGTGTTCGGCAACCTGCATTGCCAGTTCACGCGTTGGCGTCAGGATCAAAATACGCGGCGGACCTGATTTTTTGCGTGGGAAATCGAGCAAATGCTGCAAGACAGGCAGCAAGTAGGCTGCTGTTTTCCCCGTGCCGGTTGGCGCAGAACCGAGCACATCGCGGCCCTCAAGCGCAGGCGGAATGGCCGCGGCCTGAATGGCGGTCGGGCGTGTAAAGCCTTTGCTCTCAAGTGCATTGAGCAGGCTTTCATCGAGTTCAAGTTCGGAAAAAGTCGTTACAGTCATGTTCTACCTCTGTGTGGGGCGCTGATTATAGACGTTACGGCTGTAATCTTCATCTGTTTGTATGGATATCGCTTTTCGACCACTTCGCTTTCCCCTATGCTACTCCAGTTTCACAGAGAAGGTTGTCCTCACATGTCTCAACTCAAAGCGCAATTGCGCCGCGATGGTTTTACGTTTAAACAATTTTTTGTGGCTCACGATCGCTGTGCGATGAAAGTCGGTACAGACGGTATTTTACTCGGAGCCTGGGCACCTGTCGCTGGGGTTAAGCGTATTCTGGATATTGGTACCGGCAGCGGCCTGTTGGCGCTGATGCTGGCGCAGCGCACGGACGAGCACGTCACTATCGATGCGGTTGAGCTGGATGCGCAGGCTGCTGGGCAGGCGTGCGAAAACACCGCTGAATCTCCATGGGCAGGCAGGCTCAACGTGGAGTGTGCAGATGTCCTGGCGTGGGCGCCAGAGCAGACGGCGCGCTACGATCTGATCGTCAGCAACCCGCCTTACTATGAGCCAGGCGTAGAGTGCGGAACGCCGGCGCGTGAACAAGCGCGTTATACCGGATCGTTGGATCATAAATCGCTTTTAATCAGCGTGGCAGAGTTGATCTCGGAAGAGGGTTTTTTCTGCGTGGTCTTGCCAGAAAATACGGGCAATACGTTTATTGAGATTGCGCGGGAGATCGGCTGGAATTTACGTTTACGTACCGATATTTCGGATACAGAAGGACGCTTGCCACACCGCGTGCTGCTGGGGCTTTCACCGAAAGAGGGCGAGTGTTTTAACGACCGCATGGTGATCCGCGGGCCAGATCAGCGCTACTCCGAAGATTACACTGCTCTGACCCAGGCGTTTTATCTGTTTATGTGAACCTGCGGAGACAGTACCGACGGGCCAGACTCTGCGAGCGAGTCTGGGTAATCAAGGGTATAGTGCAAACCGCGGCTCTCTTTGCGCATCATCGCACAGCGAACAATCAGCTCGGCGACCTGAACCAAGTTGCGCAGCTCCAGTAGATTGTTGGAGACGCGGAAATTGGCGTAGTACTCATCAATCTCTTGCTGCAACATCGTGATGCGCCGTAACGCGCGCTCAAGGCGTTTAGTGGTTCGCACGATCCCAACATAGTCCCACATAAACAGTCTGAGTTCGTGCCAGTTATGCTGGATCACGACCCGTTCATCCGGGTTGTCGACGCGGCTTTCATCCCAGGCCGGCAGGTGCTCTGTCTGGCGGGCATAAGGCATGCGTTTGTTAATATCTTCCGCAGCAGACCACCCGTACACCAGGCATTCCAGCAATGAATTCGATGCCATGCGGTTAGCACCATGCAGGCCGGTATAACTCACTTCACCGATAGCATACAGCCCATCTACGTCAGTGCGGCCATTGTCGTCAACCATGACCCCGCCACAGGTATAGTGGGCGGCAGGAACAATAGGTACCGGGTCGCGAGTTAAATCAATCCCCAGGCTCAGCAGCTTTTCATAAATCATGGGGAAGTGCTGACGAATGAATTCAGCTGGTTTATGGCTGATATCCAGATACATGCAATCTACGCCAAGACGCTTCATTTCATGGTCTATTGCGCGTGCAACGATATCACGCGGCGCAAGCTCGCCCCTGGCGTCAAAATCCGGCATAAAGCGGGAACCGTCAGGGCGCTTCAGGTAAGCACCTTCCCCGCGAAGGGCTTCGGTCAGCAAGAAATTACGCGCCTGCGGGTGAAAAAGGGCAGTTGGGTGAAATTGGTTGAACTCCAGATTTGCAACGCGACACCCGGCGCGCCAGGCCATAGCGATTCCGTCGCCGGAGGCAATGTCCGGGTTGGTGGTGTATTGATATACTTTGGAGGCTCCGCCCGTAGCCAGCACAACGGCTTTTGCCTGACAGGTTTCGACTCTTTCTTTGTTACGGTTCCAAACCCAGGCGCCAACCACCCGACGCGTGCCCGGAAGGCCAATTTTATCTGAGATAATCAGATCAACCGCATTACTGCGTTCCAGGACGCGAATGTTTGGATGGCTCATCGCCTTACTGACCAGGGTGGTTTCAACCTCTTTCCCGGTCGCGTCGGCAGCGTGGAGAATGCGGCGATGGCTGTGCCCGCCTTCCCGGGTGAGGTGGTAGCTCTCTTCACCGTTAGGCTGTATCTGGGTGTCAAATAACACACCCTGATCGATAAGCCACTGAACGCAGTGACGGGCATTGCTGGCGACAAACTCGGCAGCATGTTCATTGACGATCCCGGCCCCGGCAATCAGCGTATCTTCGACGTGCGACGCAATGCTGTCCGTTTCATCAAACACGGCGGCAATGCCACCCTGAGCATAAAAAGTAGAACCTTCGCTCATCAGCCCTTTACTTAGAACAATCACGTTCTGTTTTTCAGCCAGACGCAGCGCCAGTGAGAGCCCGGCAGCACCGCTGCCGATAATCAGTACATCACAACGGAGTTCAGAGGGTATATTCATGATGTTTGTTTAATTTACTAAACATTGTTTGGCCAGAATAGCATCACAATGCGAGATATCGCACGTTTTTTTTACTCGGTGTTGTAATGACTAAACTTGGGGCGGGCGGCTAAAATGACGTAAAAGAACGAAAATATTTTGCGAAGCAGATCGTTAGCTTCAGATTTTGTGGTGAAATAAAGCCTGTGTTGCGTTACTCTTCTCACGGGAAAATTGATGTTTCTTGTCAGAAAGTGGGTACGTATCGTGAACAGACTTATAATGAGAGAAAATGAACGGTCTGCGGCGCGATGAACAAAAACAAAGGCGTTACGGAACTTATTGAAGAACAGACACTCTAAGTCGATGCTTGCTCAAAGTGCGGTATTTTTAGAGTGGCGTTTCGATAACGCGTGGAATTTAGGTTTGGGGAGACATTACCTCGGATGAGCGAGCAGTTAACGGACCAGGTCCTGGTTGAACGGGTCCAGAAGGGAGATCAGAAAGCCTTTAACTTACTGGTGGTGCGCTACCAGCATAAGGTGGCGAGCCTGGTTTCCCGCTATGTACCGTCAGGCGATGTGCCTGATGTGGTGCAAGAGTCTTTTATTAAGGCCTATCGCGCGCTGGATTCTTTCCGGGGAGATAGTGCTTTTTATACCTGGCTGTACCGTATTGCGGTCAATACGGCAAAGAATTATCTGGTCGCTCAGGGCCGTCGTCCGCCTTCAAGTGATGTGGACGCAATCGACGCCGAAAACTTCGAAAGTGGCGGCGCATTGAAAGAAATTTCGAACCCTGAGAACTTAATGTTGTCAGAAGAACTGAGACAAATCGTTTTTCGCACGATCGAGTCGCTCCCGGAAGATTTACGTATGGCAATTACGTTACGGGAGCTGGATGGTCTGAGCTATGAAGAGATAGCCGCTATCATGGATTGTCCGGTCGGCACGGTACGTTCACGAATTTTCCGTGCGCGAGAAGCTATTGATAATAAAGTTCAACCGCTTATCAGGCGTTGACGATAGCGGGATACTGGAAAAGGTATTAGGCATGCAGAAAGAAAAACTTTCCGCTTTAATGGATGGTGAAACGCTGGATAGTGAGCTGCTCAACGAGCTGTCTCATTCTCCCGAAATGCAAGAGACCTGGGAGAGTTACCATCTCATTCGTGACACCCTGCGTGGTGACACTAGCGAGGTTCTCCATTTCGATATCTCAGCTCGCGTAATGGCGGCTATTGAGAACGAGCCTGTTCATCAGACCACACCGCTGATTCCTGAAGCTCAGCCTGCACCACACCAGTGGCAGAAAATGCCGTTCTGGCAAAAGGTGCGCCCATGGGCCAGTCAACTTACCCAAATGGGTGTTGCTGCATGCGTATCGCTTGCAGTTATCGTTGGCGTCCAGCACTATAATACTCAGTCTGAAACTAATCAGCAGCCAGAAGCGCCAGTGTTTAATACACTGCCGATGATGGGCAAAGCCAGCCCGGTAAGTCTGGGCGTACCAGCTGATGCATCCGCAAGCGGCGGTCAGCAGCAGCAGGTTCAGGAGCAGCGCCGTCGCATTAATGCGATGTTGCAGGATTACGAGCTGCAGCGTCGTCTGCACTCTGAACAGCTTCAGTTTGAGCAGGCACAAACCCAGCAGGCTGCTGTGCAAGTGCCAGGAAACCAAACTTTAGGAACGCAATCGCAGTAATGAAGCAACTTTGGTTCGCCATGTCTTTGATGGCGGGTAGCCTGTTCTTCTCTGCCAACGCCTCGGCTGATGTTTCATCCGGGGCGTTGTTGCAGCAAATGAATCTGGCCAGCCAGTCACTCAATTATGAGTTGGCATTTATCAGCATCAACAAGCAGGGCGTAGAGTCGCTACGCTATCGCCACGCGCGTGTTGATAACCAGCCACTCGCCCAGCTTTTGCAGATGGATGGCCCGCGTCGGGAAGTCGTCCAGCGCGGCAATGAAATCAGCTATTTCGAGCCTGGCCTTGAGCCTTTCACGCTGAACGGTGATTACATCGTTGATTCTCTGCCGTCGCTTATTTATACGGACTTCAAGCGTCTTGCGCCTTTCTACGATTTTATCTCGGTGGGCAAAACGCGCATCGCTGACAGACTCTGTGAAGTGATCCGTGTCGTCGCCCGTGACGGTACGCGCTATAGCTATATCGTCTGGATTGACGCAGAAACCAAACTGCCAATGCGCGTTGACCTGCTTGACCGCGACGGTGAAACGCTGGAACAGTTCCGTGTTATCTCCTTTACCGTGAACAATCAGGTTGGCAGCAGCATGCAAAATCTGGCAAAAGCCAGCCTGCCGCCGCTGCTTTCTGTTCCCGCCGGTGATTCGGTGAATTTCAACTGGGTACCTTCCTGGATCCCACAAGGGTTTAGTGAGGTTTCCAGCAGCCGTCGTCAGCTGCCAACCATTGAAACGCCGGTAGAATCACGTCTTTATTCAGATGGCTTGTTTAGCTTCTCGGTGAACATCAACCGCGCCACGGCCAACAGCAGCGAACAAATGCTCCGCACCGGGCGACGGACGGTAAGTACCACGGTTCGTGATAATGCAGAAATCACCATTGTTGGCGAATTACCGCCGCAAACGGCGAAGCGTATTTCCGACAGTATTAAATTCAAGGCAGCACAATGATTAAAGAGTGGGCGACGGTCATTTCGTGGCAGGATGGCGTTGCGCTGGTCAGTTGCGATGTGAAAGCGTCGTGTAACAGCTGTGCCTCCCGAGCGGGTTGCGGTAGTCGAGTGCTGAATAAGCTCGGGCCGCAAACTTCGCATACGATTTCTGTTCCGAGCCAGCAGCCGCTGATAGCCGGGCAGAAAGTGGAGTTGGGAATCGCGGAAGGCAGCCTGCTTAGCTCTGCTATGCTGGTTTACCTCTCTCCGCTAGTGGGGCTGTTTGTGATGGGGGGCCTGTTCCAGATGCTGTTCGGCACCGATGCGGCCGCCATGTGTGGAGCTGCATTAGGCGGTGTTGGCGGGTTTTGGCTGGCCAAAGGCTTCTCCCCTAAGCTTGCGGCGCGTGAGGAGTGGCAGCCTGTCATCCTAAGCGTAGCGCTGGCTCCAGACCAGCTTCGCGTCGAGACGCTCTCCTCAGAGGCCCGGTAATTCGCCGGGCTTTATCATTATTTACATCTCCAAAAAGAAAACGCCGTTTCTTCGCGCTATGCTTGGCTCTAAGTGCATTTCCAGGTTACGGGGATGTAGTGTAGAATGCTGCGTTTTCGCACTGAAAAACGTCAGGCTAAGAACAGCGGCCTCCAGGAATTCGTAAGGCATAATTATTTAACTATATGAAGAACATACGTAACTTTTCGATCATTGCTCACATTGACCACGGTAAGTCGACGCTGTCTGACCGTATTATCCAGATTTGCGGTGGCCTGTCTGATCGTGAAATGGCAGCCCAGGTACTGGACTCCATGGACCTGGAACGCGAACGTGGTATTACCATCAAAGCCCAGAGCGTGACGCTCGATTATAAAGCGAATGATGGTGAAACCTATCAACTGAACTTTATCGACACCCCAGGCCACGTTGACTTCTCCTATGAAGTTTCGCGTTCGCTGGCGGCCTGTGAAGGCGCGCTGCTGGTGGTCGATGCCGGGCAGGGTGTAGAAGCCCAGACTCTGGCAAACTGCTATACCGCGATGGAAATGGATCTTGAGGTTGTGCCGGTTCTGAACAAAATCGACCTGCCTGCCGCCGATCCAGAGCGCGTAGCGGAAGAGATTGAAGATATCGTCGGCATTGATGCTACGGATGCGGTGCGCTGCTCGGCAAAAACCGGCGTGGGTGTTCCTGATGTGCTGGAACGTCTGGTGCGTGATATTCCGCCGCCAGAAGGCGATCCGGAAGCACCTCTGCAGGCGTTGATCATCGACTCCTGGTTCGATAACTACCTGGGCGTTGTCTCGCTGGTGCGTATTAAAAACGGCACCATGCGTAAAGGCGATAAAATCAAGGTGATGAGCACCGGGCAGTCTTATAACGCAGACCGTCTGGGGATCTTCACGCCAAAACAGGTTGACCGTACCGAGCTGAAATGCGGCGAAGTAGGCTGGCTGGTGTGTGCAATTAAAGACATTCTCGGTGCACCGGTAGGGGATACCCTAACGCTGGCGCGTAACCCGGCAGATAAAGCATTACCTGGCTTCAAAAAAGTGAAGCCGCAGGTTTATGCCGGTCTGTTCCCGGTCAGCTCCGATGACTACGAAAACTTCCGTGATGCGCTCGGCAAACTGAGCCTCAACGATGCTTCTCTGTTCTACGAGCCAGAAAGTTCTACGGCGCTGGGCTTCGGCTTCCGCTGTGGCTTCCTCGGCCTGTTGCACATGGAGATCATCCAGGAGCGTCTGGAACGCGAATACGATCTGGATCTGATCACCACGGCGCCAACCGTAGTGTATGAAGTTGAAACCACGTCGAAAGAGGTGATCTACGTCGATAGCCCGTCCAAGCTGCCGCCGCTGAACAATATTTATGAACTGCGTGAACCTATCGCAGAGTGTCACATGCTGCTGCCGCAGGAGTTCCTCGGCAACGTGATCACCCTGTGTATCGAGAAGCGTGGTGTTCAGACCAACATGGTTTACCACGGTAACCAAGTTGCGCTGACTTACGAAATTCCGATGGCGGAAGTGGTACTCGATTTCTTCGACCGTCTGAAGTCAACCTCTCGTGGCTATGCGTCACTGGATTACAACTTCAAACGTTTCCAGGCGTCGAACATGGTGCGTGTTGACGTGCTGATCAACAGCGAGCGTGTTGATGCGCTGGCACTGATCACCCACAACGACAATGCGCCATACCGTGGTCGTGAGCTGGTTGAGAAGATGAAAGAGCTGATCCCGCGTCAGCAGTTCGACATCGCAATTCAGGCAGCCATCGGCAACCACATTATTGCGCGTTCTACCGTGAAACAGCTGCGTAAAAACGTTCTGGCTAAATGCTACGGCGGTGACGTCAGCCGTAAGAAAAAGCTGCTGCAAAAGCAGAAAGACGGTAAGAAGCGTATGAAGCAGGTCGGTAACGTTGAGCTGCCGCAGGAAGCATTCCTTGCCATCCTCCATGTTGGCAAAGACGGCAAATAACCCTTAAGGAGTTGGCATGGCGAACATGTTTGCCCTGATTCTGGTCATTGCAACCCTGATAACAGGTCTGCTGTGGTGTCTGGATAAGTTTATTTTCGCCCCAAAACGCCGTGAACGTCAGGCTGCCGCGCAGGCAGCCACTGGCGATCAGCTGGATGCGAAGACCCTGAAAAAAGTCGGCCCGAAACCGGGTTGGCTGGAGACAGGGGCATCCGTATTCCCGGTGTTGGCAATTGTGCTGGTGGTACGTTCGTTTATTTACGAGCCGTTCCAGATCCCATCAGGTTCAATGATGCCAACGTTGCTGATTGGCGATTTTATTCTGGTCGAGAAATTTGCCTACGGCATTAAAGATCCGATCTACCAGAAAACGCTGATCCAAACGGGTCATCCGAAACGTGGCGACATCGTGGTGTTTAAATACCCTGAAGATCCGCGTCTGGACTACATCAAGCGTGCGGTAGGTCTGCCGGGTGATAAAGTCACCTACGATCCTGTTGCCAAAGAAGTAAGCATTCAGCCAGGCTGCAGCTCCGGTACGGCGTGTGAAAATGCGTTGCCAATCACCTACTCGAACGTTGAGCCAAGTGATTTTGTACAGACCTTCGCGCGTCGCAACGGCGGTGAAGCAACCAGCGGTTTCTTCCAGGTACCAAAAGGTGAAACCAAAGAGAACGGCATTCGTCTGGTTGAGCGTAAAGAGACGCTGGGTGATGTAACACACCGTATTTTGACCGTGCCAATTGCGCAGGATCAGCTGGGTATGTACTACCAACAGCCGGGTCAGCAGCTTGCCAGCTGGATTGTTCCGCCGGGACACTACTTCATGATGGGTGATAACCGCGATAACTCTGCGGACAGCCGTTACTGGGGCTTTGTGCCGGAAGCCAATCTGGTGGGTAAAGCTACCGCGATCTGGATGAGTTTTGAGAAGCAGGAAGGCGAATGGCCGACCGGTGTTCGCCTCAATCGTATTGGCGGAATCCACTGATTCTCATAAATTGAACGCATAGCCGTAATTATTTGCGGCTATGCGAATTATTTCAGCGATAAATCTCTTCGAACTAACGACATCCCTTGTCGTTGCGTATAGAATATTCCCCCGAAGTTTAAGGTTGGCCCTGCAAGGGTGCCACGGCACACGAAACCGCGTTGGTTATCTCAGGTCGGTTTCGTGTGCTGCATTTTTGACGCATTCATTTATTGGTATCGCATGAACCCCATCGTAATTAATCGGCTTCAACGGAAGCTGGGCTACACTTTTCATCATCAGGAGTTGTTGCAACAGGCATTAACCCACCGCAGTGCCAGCAGCAAACATAATGAGCGTCTCGAGTTCTTAGGCGACTCGATTTTAAGTTTTGTGATCGCGAATGCGCTTTATCATCGTTTCCCACGTGTGGACGAAGGTGATATGAGCCGCATGCGCGCCACGCTGGTGCGGGGTAACACCCTTGCGGAAATCGCTCGCGAATTTGAGCTGGGTGAGTGCCTGCGTCTTGGGCCGGGTGAACTGAAAAGCGGCGGCTTCCGTCGCGAATCTATTCTTGCCGATACGGTCGAAGCGCTAATCGGTGGCGTGTTCCTGGACAGCGATATCCAGACCGTAGAAAAACTGATCCTGAACTGGTATCAGACCCGACTGGACGAAATCAGTCCGGGCGACAAACAAAAAGATCCGAAAACGCGTTTGCAGGAATATTTGCAGGGTCGTCATCTCCCGCTGCCATCCTATCTGGTGGTGCAGGTGCGTGGCGAAGCGCACGATCAGGAATTTACCATCCATTGCCAGGTCAGTGGCCTGAGTGAACCGGTGGTTGGCACAGGTTCTAGCCGTCGTAAGGCGGAACAGGCTGCCGCCGAACAGGCGTTGAAAATGCTGGAGCTGGAATGAGCGAAGAAAAAACCTATTGCGGATTTATTGCCATCGTCGGACGTCCGAACGTTGGTAAATCCACCCTGTTGAATAATCTGCTTGGGCAGAAGATTTCCATTACCTCACGTAAGGCGCAGACCACGCGTCACCGCATCGTCGGTATCCATACTGAAGGCGCGTATCAGGCGATTTATGTTGATACCCCAGGCCTGCACATGGAAGAGAAGCGTGCCATCAACCGCCTGATGAACAAAGCGGCGAGCAGCTCAATCGGTGACGTAGAGCTGGTGATTTTCGTTGTGGAAGGCACCCGCTGGACGCCGGACGACGAAATGGTGCTGAACAAACTGCGCGATGGTAAAACGCCGGTGATCCTGGCCGTTAACAAAGTGGATAACGTACAGGAAAAAGCTGACCTGCTGCCGCACCTGCAGTGGCTGGGTAGCCAGATGAACTTCCTTGATATCGTTCCGCTGTCTGCAGAGACCGGGTTGAACGTTGATACCATCGCGGGCATCGTGCGTAAGCATTTGCCGGAAGCCATTCATCACTTCCCGGAAGAGTACGTCACCGACCGTTCCCAGCGCTTTATGGCCTCTGAGATCATCCGTGAAAAGCTGATGCGTTTCCTTGGCGCAGAACTGCCGTACTCCGTAACGGTCGAAATCGAGCGTTTCCAGAGCAACGAGCGCGGTGGCTATGACATCAACGGGCTGATCCTCGTTGAACGCGAAGGGCAGAAGAAGATGGTTATTGGTAACAAAGGTGCCAAGATCAAAACCATCGGTATTGAAGCCCGTAAAGACATGATGGACATGTTTGAAGCACCGGTTCACCTGGAGCTGTGGGTGAAAGTGAAATCTGGCTGGGCCGATGATGAGCGCGCTCTGCGCAGCCTCGGTTACGGCGAAGACCAGTAACCCCAGACGGCGAGTATCATGGATGGATGGCAGCGTGCCTTTGTCCTGCATAGCCGCCCGTGGAGCGAAACCAGCTTAATGCTGGACGTCTTCACGGAAGAGTCGGGTCGCGTGCGCCTTGTTGCTAAAGGCGCACGTTCCAAACGCTCTAATCTGAAAGGTGCATTACAACCTTTCACCCCATTGCTGGTTCGCTTTGGCGGGCGAGGGGAAGTGAAAACCCTGCGCAGCGCTGAAGCCGTCTCTCTGGCGCTTCCTCTGTCCGGCATCACGCTTTATAGCGGTCTGTATGTCAACGAACTCATCTCCCGCGTTCTTGAACATGAGACTCGCTTCTCCGAGCTTTTCTTTGATTACCTGCACTGTATTCAGGCGCTTGCTGGCGCTACCGGCACGCCCGAGCCCGCGCTGCGTCGCTTCGAGCTGGCTCTGCTGGGGCATCTGGGATATGGCGTCGATTTTTTGCATTGTGCAGGCAGTGGCGAACAGGTTGATGACACGATGACCTATCGCTATCGCGAGGAGAAAGGTTTTATCGCCAGCATCGTGATGGATAACAGCACCTTTACCGGGCGGCATCTTAGGGCTCTGTACGAGCGGGAATTCCCCGATGCAGACACCTTACGTGCGGCAAAACGCTTTACCCGTATTGCTCTCAAGCCGTATCTTGGTGGTAAGCCTTTAAAGAGTCGCGAATTATTCAGGCAGTTTATGCCGAAACGTTAGATCGTAGAAACACAAGAAAACCGAGGGTTGTCATGGCTGAATTACTGTTAGGCGTAAACATTGATCACATTGCCACGCTGCGTAATGCACGCGGCACGGCGTATCCTGATCCGGTTCAGGCGGCATTCATTGCAGAACAAGCTGGTGCCGACGGTATCACCGTTCACCTGCGTGAAGACCGCCGCCACATCACCGACCGTGATGTGCGTGTCCTGCGCCAGACGCTGGATACCCGCATGAATCTCGAGATGGCGGTTACCGAAGAGATGCTGACGATTGCCTGTGACACCAAACCGCATTTCTGCTGCCTGGTGCCGGAAAAACGCCAGGAAGTCACCACTGAAGGTGGGCTGGACGTGGCGGGCCAGTTCGACAAAATGCGCGATGCCTGCAAGCGCCTGGCGGATGCGGGCATTTTGGTTTCGTTATTTATCGATGCCGATTTCGATCAAATTAAAGCCGCTGCGGATGTCGGTGCGCCATACATCGAAATCCATACCGGCTGCTATGCGGACGCCGAAGACGATGCGACTCAGGCCAAAGAGCTGGCGCGCATCGCCAAAGCCGCCACCTATGCGGCAGGGCTGGGTCTTAACGTCAACGCGGGTCACGGCCTGACCTATCACAACGTGAAGGCCATTGCCGCTATTCCGGAAATGCACGAGCTTAACATCGGTCACGCCATTATTGGCCGCGCGGTGATGAGCGGCCTGAAAGAGGCGGTGTCAGAGATGAAACGCTTGATGCTGGAAGCGCGTCAGTAATGGCCATTCTGGGCTTAGGTACCGATATCGTTGAAATAGCCCGTATTGAAGCGGTGATCGCCCGTAGTGGCGATCGACTGGCAAAACGGGTGTTGAGCGATAACGAATGGGCCATCTGGGAACAGCATCAGCAGCCGGTGCGGTTTCTGGCAAAGCGTTTTGCTGTGAAAGAAGCTGCTGCCAAAGCCTTTGGTACGGGCATTCGCAACGGTCTGGCGTTTAATCAGTTTGAAGTGTTTAACGATGAACTGGGCAAACCGCGTCTGCGTTTATGGGGTGAAGCGCAGAAGCTGGCAGAGAAACTCGGCGTGGCGTATATGCACGTGACCATTGCGGATGAACGCCACTACGCCAGCGCGACGGTGATTATCGAAAGTTAGAGGCTGGTCCGGCAGCGCGGACGGGATAGTCTCTTACAGTTTGTCCGCGTGGTGCATCAGGACAAACTTGTCCCACAGCTGTTCTTCGTTCTCAATGTGTGCCGGATCCTTCAGGATAGTATTCGGGATTGGGCACACCTTCTGGCAGGTCGGCGTCTCATAGTGGCCGATGCATTCCGTGCAGCGGTCGCTGTTAATCTCATAAATGCTGTCACCCATCGAAATCGCCTGGTTTGGGCATTCGGGTTCGCACATATCGCAGTTGATGCATTTTTTGGTGATTAACAGCGCCATCAGGAAATTCTCAGAAACAACACAAACAGGGCGGGCATTATACGCTCATTATTTGCACCTGTTCAAACCAGTTTCTTTACCAACTCTTCGCTGTGACGAATACGCTCCGGCGCGTGTTCCAGATCTTGCTGCACCAGAGCCATAAATAGCAGGTCCGTCAGCATCATTTGCGCGCTCGTTGAGGAAATTGCAGCGCTGCGCGTGGCCTGTTCTTCCGCAATTGTATACAAACAGCGCGTCGCCCGCTGCTGCAAAGCATTAGGGGTAAAACCGGTGATTGCCAGGATCTTACCGCCCACGCGCAGGACTTCGTCGGTGGCCATATTAATTTCGCGGCGTTCGCCGGAATAGGAGATCGCCAGCAGCAGATCGTCAGGATCCATCGCCTGCACGGTGGCCAACAAAGCATGCATATCATGTTCGACGATGGCGTTATAACCGATTTTTGTCAGCTTCCAGCCAAAATTACGCGCCACAAGACCGGATGCACCAATGCCGGTCAAAACGATCCGCCGCGCCGCGCGCAGCATCGCTACGCTTTCCAGTAGTTTCTCTTCCGTGTTCACATCCAGGGTGGCATGCATCGCCGCCACGTTCTCTTTAATTAGCTTTTCACCCACCAGGCGCATTGGGTCATCGCCACGTATCTGGTTATGCACCGGCATGGATTGCGGATTAGGCGTGCTCACCAACGCCTCGCTGAGGGCCAGTTTCAGCGCCGGAAAGCCCTTAAACCCGATTTTCTGGGCAAACTTCACCACGCTGGACTGACTCACGCCAGCCTCACTTGCCAGCTGCTGCGAGCTAAGGTGGCGTGCACGATCGGGCTGAGAAAGTAAAAAATCCGCCAGCTTCTTGTCGCTTTGAGCAAAGCCCGCGTAACGCTGGCGAATGCGAATTAAACAGTTCATAGGTTCTCCTGGCGAAAATGTGATTATCTGCGCAAATACGGATTGGCTCGCCTGAATGAATTTTATATTCCATTATAGTTCTATTATGATGAATTAAAAATTCTTGAGGTACAAAAGATGAATCTTGGAACACTTGTTTCTGAAACGCGTAACCCGCAAACCATGGATCTGGACGCACTTACTACTCTGGAGCTGGTTAACCGTTTTAATCAACAGGATACGCTGGTCGCGCAGGCAGTGAAAGAGACATTGCCGGAGGTTGCGAAGGCCGTTGATGCGGCGGCGGATGCGCTGAAGGCCGGAGGACGCATTATTTACATGGGTGCCGGAACCAGCGGGCGTCTCGGCGTGCTGGATGCGTCCGAATGCCCACCGACTTTTGGCGTACCGCACGGGCTGGTGATTGGTCTGATTGCCGGCGGGCCTGGCGCGTTGCTGAAAGCGGTAGAAGGCGCGGAGGACAACAAACAGCTTGGTGAGGATGACCTGAAGGCGCTGAACCTGAAGGCTGAGGATCTGGTTGTCGGCCTGGCGGCTTCCGGGCGCACGCCGTACGTCATTGGCGGCCTGGAATACGCCAACCAGACCGGTTGCACCACTGTCGCAATCTCCTGCAACCCGGGCTCGCCCATTGCGAAGGTGGCGGCGATTGCCATTTCACCGGTCGTGGGTCCAGAGGCGCTAACGGGCTCTACGCGTCTGAAATCAGGGACGGCGCAAAAGCTGGTGCTCAATATGATCTCCACCGGCGCGATGGTGAAGTTCGGTAAGGTTTACCAGAACCTGATGGTCGATATGCAAGCCACCAACGTCAAGCTGGTGGACCGGGCCTGTCGTATGGTGATGGAGGCCACGGGCGCGAGCCGTGACGAGGCTGAAAACGTGCTTAAACAAACCAATCACGATGTGAAACCGGCCATCCTGATGATCTTAAGCGGGCTGGACGCCGCCGCCGCGCGAGCCAGACTCGACGCGCATCACGGGTTCTTACGGGCGGCATTAGAAAACTAAAAAAGAGGCGTGTATGGAAAAAACAGCAGCGCTCGCCAGCCATATTTTGCAGGGGATCGGCGGAGAGAAAAATATTCAGCGTCTGGAAAACTGTATGACGCGGGTGCGGGTGGAAGTGCATGACGATGACCAGCTTGACCTGCCGCGTCTTAAGCAGCTGCCCGGCGTGAGTGGATACGTCAAACAGGGACAACAACACCAGCTGATTGTCGGGCCGGGGAAAGCGGCGCAGGTTGTCGATGCCATGCGCGCGCAAATGGGGGCTATAGCCGCAACGTTTGACGATGCCGAACGCACCAAAGCCCAGGCAAAGGCCAAATATAAAGCCCCAATGAGCGATGCGCTGCGACAGCTGGCGAACGTCTTTATCCCGCTTATCCCGGCGTTCATCGCTTCGGGTTTGATCACCGGGATTATCAATATCCTCAAACGCCCGGATATTGTGGGTGACTTTGCGACCCACTACCCGAATCTGCTAGGGATCCTCGGTATCTTCGGCAGCGCGGTGTTTGCCATCATGAACATTCTGGTCGGGGTTAACACCGCCAAAGTGTTTGGCGGCTCGATGGCGATGGGCGGAGTGATGGCCGGTATTCTCTCCAGCCCACAGCTGGCGCAAATAAGCCTGTTCGGGGAGGCGTTACAGCCTGGACGCGGCGGTGTCATCGCCGTGTTGCTGGTGGTGATTCTGATGTGCTGGATTGAGAAGAAGCTGCGCACCTTGCTACCCGGCTCAATTGAGTTAATCCTTAATCCGCTGCTGACCACGTTAATTACCGGCAGCGTGGCCATTGTCGCCTTACAGCCACTGGGCGGCTGGATCTCAGAAGCTATCGCGCACGGTGCTTCTCTGGCTATCGATCGCGGCGGTTTACTCGTGGGCGCGATTCTGTCGGGGACCTTCCTACCATTGGTTCTGACCGGGTTGCATCAGGGGCTGGTGCCTATTCACGTCGAACTGGTACAGGCGCATGGTTATAACGCCTTATTGCCAATTCTGTCGATGGCGGGCGTCGGGCAGGTCGGTGCAGCGATCGCGGTGCTGATGAAAACCCGCAATTCGCGGCTGAAAAAAGTGATTAAAGGGGCGCTACCGGTCGGATTACTCGGAATTGGTGAGCCGCTGATTTTCGGCGTCACGCTGCCGTTAGGTAAACCTTTCCTCGGTGCCTGTCTTGGCGGTGCGGTAGGTGGCGCGCTCATCAGCTACTGGAAAGTTGCGACAGTGATCACCTTCGGGATCTCCGGTTTACCCCTGGCACTAACCATCGTGACCGGAAAAGTCATGCTCTATCTGTTAGGCTATTTGGTAGCGGTGATCGCCGGGTTCCTGTTTACCTGGCTGTTAGGATTCAACGATCCAGAGGAGTAAGATTTGGCAATTCACGCGCGTCGCACTGTCTTTTTTGACCTGGACGGAACGCTGCATCAGCAGGATATGTTTGGCTCTTTTATGCGCTACCTGCTGCGGCGTCAGCCCTTGAATGCGCTGCTCGTCTTACCCCTCTTGCCCGTTATTGGCATCGCCCTGTTGATCAACGGCCGGGCTGCCCGCTGGCCAATGAGCCTGTTGTTATGGGGCTGCACCTTTGGACACAGCGAGATGCGGCTCAAGCAGCTTGAGCAGGATTTTGTGCGCTGGTTTCGCGGTCATGTGACGGCGTTTCCAGCGGTTCAGGAGAGGCTCACCCAATACCTTAGCGAAAATGACGCGGATATCTGGTTAATCACCGGCTCGCCGCAGCCGCTGGTGGAACGCGTCTATTTCGATACCCCGTGGCTGCCGCGGGTAAACCTTATCGCGACACAAATGACCCGTGGCTACGGCGGCTGGGTGCTCACGATGCGCTGTCTGGGGCACGAAAAGGTGGTACAGCTGGAAAAGCGAATCGGTACGCCACTGCGTCTTTACAGCGGTTACAGCGACAGCAAGCAGGACAACCCGCTGCTCTATTTTTGCCAACACCGCTGGCGCGTCACGCCTGCGGGCGAACTTCAGCAACTCGAATAGTCTTATTTATAGCGGGTGTGTATAATGCCGCCCGCTTTTCGACTGGAGTATCAACCGTTGTCCACCCCTGAACTCAACCATGAATACTGGATGCGCCACGCGCTAATGCTGGCTCAACGTGCCTGGGAAGAGGGCGAAGTGCCCGTTGGCGCCGTTCTTGTCCATAACAATCAGGTTATTGGGGAAGGGTGGAATCGCCCGATTGGGCGTCACGATCCTACCGCGCACGCTGAAATCATGGCGCTGCGTCAGGGCGGGCTGGTGCTTCAAAACTACCGTCTGCTCGATACCACGCTGTATGTCACCCTTGAGCCCTGCGTGATGTGTTCAGGCGCAATGGTGCACAGCCGTATCGGTACGCTGGTTTTTGGTGCGCGGGATGAAAAAACCGGTGCGGCCGGCTCGCTGCTGGACGTCCTTGGACACCCGGGGATGAACCACCAGGTGATGACTATCGGTGGGGTACTCGCACCAGAATGTTCGGCGCTATTAAGTGACTTTTTTCGAATGCGTCGTCAGCAGAAAAAGCAGCAAAAGGCAGAATTGAAGTCCTCGGACGATTAATTTCGTCCGGTGCCACAACCGGGTAGCTCTGCGCCAGCTGCTGCGCTTGCGCCGCCTCTTTTTCTTTCTCAAGCAAATAACCCACCAGGCTTATCTGGTACTTTCGAATATTCTCCACGTAGGCGTAGGCTTCATGCCCGCGCGCATAGCCGTAGGTTAATTTGTTGTACCACGGCTTCTGGCTAAGCAGCGGCAGACGCTGTTTTACGTCAGACCAGCTATCCGGGTTGCCCTTCGTTTTCGCCGTCAGCGCACGGGCGTCAAGCATATGCGCATATCCCATGTTGTAGGCCGCCAGGGCAAACCAGATCCGTTCTTCTTCGGGTACTGTCTCCGGCACTTTGGTCATCATATCCTGCAAATACTGCGCTCCCCCGCTGATGCTCTGCTCTGCATCCGTGCGGTCATTAATACCGAGGCTCTGGGCAGTATTTTTGGTTAGCATCATCAAGCCACGCACACCGGTAGGCGAGGTTGCCTGGGTATCCCAGTGGGATTCCTGATACGAAATCGCCGCCAGCAGTTTCCAGTCGATCTCCTGGGCATATTTCTCAAAAAGCGGCTGCAGGTCTGGCAGTACGCTGTCGACCGCGCGCAGGAAGCTGCGGGTATCAACGTAATCAAAATCGTCCCCATGGCCGAGGTATTTCTCTTCCAGGCGCGCCAGCGTGCCGTCTTCATTCATAGCGTTGAAGAAATCGAGCATCGCCGCAGAAAGGGTCTGGTCGCTATCCAGCTGGCTAAACCAGGTGACCGGTTGTTCATCGGTGACGTCCAGCGCCACCGCGATTTCAGGATGTACGCGCTGGAACAGGCTGATTGCGACCGAATCGGCAATGGTGTAAGCCAGCTTCTTGTCTTTGACCTGCTCAAGCAGTTCCGTTGTGCCGAGTTTAGGGTCAACCTTCCAGCCGAGATCCGGGTATTTCTTTTCCTTAAGGTCGCGCAGATCGTCTATCACCACATGCCCAGGGGCGATGGTTAATTGCTGGTCGTTAATGGTGGCCAGGGTGCGAGGGCGCACGCTGCCGACGCGGTAAACCAATTGCTGCGAAACGGAATAGTAGGTGGGGCCTGGCTGGTAGCTCTTACTGCGCTCGGTGTTGTACACCAGACCGGCCGCGAGGATATCGGCATCGTCGTTGTCCAGGTCATCAAACAGCTGGCTGATGTTCTGGCGAACGGTCACTTTGAGCTTTACGCCAAGGTAGTCTGCAAAGTGCTGGGCCAGTTCGTAATCCAGGCCAATGGTTTTGCCGTTGATATCGCTGTAAATCAGCGGAGAGGTGAGAGTACTGACGCGCAACTCCCCCCGCTCCTGAATGGCGGCGATACGGTTTTCGGCTTTGCCGAACCAGGGGATTGAAGGCCAAAGGGCCACTGCCAGCAGCAACGTCACAATGCCGATGAGCAGATAATTAATCTTTAATTTTTTCAATTAGTTAATTCTCTGCGACGCCGGATGCCTCAGGATGCTGTAGCCATATTAAGATTAAGGTTTGCCATTGAATGAGCGGCATTTTGCGCAAAGTTACGCCACTTGGCAACAAATTAGAGAGACAGGTCACATCAATTGTTAAATGTCGCCGCAGATTTTATTTCGACGCAAACGGTTTCGTCGGCGCTCAGGATTCTTTATAATGACGCCCGTTTTCCCCCTTGCGCACACTGTAAGCGCCCCGGCGCTTCGAAGACGAGAGACTTATGATGGAAATTCTGCGTGGTTCGCCTGCACTGTCTGCCTTCCGTATTAACAAACTGTTGGCACGTTTTCAGGCAGCCGACCTTCCGGTAAGCAATATTTACGCTGAGTATGTCCATTTTGCTGACCTGAATGCCCCCCTGAATGCAGAGGAGCGCGTACAACTGGAACGCCTGCTCAAGTATGGCCCAAGTCTGAGCAGCCATACACCGTCCGGCAAACTGATCCTTGCGACGCCGCGTCCGGGCACCATCTCCCCCTGGTCTTCAAAAGCCACCGACATCGCCCATAACTGTGGTCTAAGCCAGATTAAGCGTCTGGAACGCGGCGTGGCGTATTACGTAGAAGCCTCCACCCTGAATGACGAACAATGGCAGGTCGTTGCCGCTGAACTGCACGATCGCATGATGGAGAGCGTGTTCACCTCTCTGGACGATGCGAAGATGCTTTTCTCCCATCACCAGCCTGCGCCGGTACAGAGCGTAGACCTGCTGGGACAGGGGCGCCAGGCGCTGATTGACGCCAACCTGCGCCTCGGCCTGGCGCTGGCAGAAGACGAAATTGACTACCTGCAGGATGCGTTCGTTAAGCTGAATCGCAACCCGAACGACATCGAACTTTATATGTTCGCGCAGGCCAACTCTGAACACTGCCGCCATAAAATTTTCAACGCCGACTGGATTATCGACGGCGAACAGCAGCCGAAGTCGCTGTTCAAAATGATCAAAAACACCATGGAACACACCCCTGACCACGTGCTGTCTGCATATAAAGACAACGCCGCGGTGATGGAAGGTTCCGAGGTGGGGCGTTTCTTCGCCGACCGTGAAGCAGGGCGTTATGACTTCCACCAGGAGCCAGCACACATCCTGATGAAAGTTGAAACCCACAACCACCCGACGGCGATCTCTCCGTGGCCGGGCGCGGCGACCGGTTCAGGCGGTGAAATCCGTGATGAAGGCGCAACCGGACGCGGTGCGAAACCAAAAGCGGGTCTGGTGGGCTTCTCGGTTTCCAACCTGCGCATCCCGGGCTTTGAGCAGCCGTGGGAAGAAGATTTCGGCAAGCCAGAACGCATTGTGACCGCGCTGGATATCATGACCGAAGGCCCGCTGGGCGGCGCGGCGTTTAACAACGAATTTGGTCGTCCGGCGCTGAACGGTTACTTCCGTACGTATGAAGAGAAGGTGGACAGCCACAACGGCGAAGAGCTGCGCGGCTACCACAAACCCATCATGCTGGCGGGCGGGATCGGCAACATCCGTGCCGATCACGTACAGAAGGGCGAGATCGTCGTAGGCGCGAAGCTGATCGTACTGGGTGGCCCGGCGATGAACATCGGTCTGGGCGGCGGTGCGGCCTCTTCTATGGCGTCCGGTCAGTCTGACGCAGACCTTGATTTTGCTTCCGTACAGCGCGACAACCCGGAAATGGAGCGTCGCTGCCAGGAAGTGATCGACCGCTGCTGGCAACTGGGCGAGGCGAACCCGATCCTCTTTATTCATGACGTTGGTGCGGGCGGTCTGTCGAACGCCATGCCGGAGCTGGTAAGCGACGGCGGCCGAGGCGGTCGTTTCAACCTGCGCGATATTCTTAGCGATGAGCCAGGCATGAGCCCGCTGGAGATCTGGTGTAACGAATCCCAGGAACGCTATGTGCTGGCGGTTGCCGCTGACCAGCTGCCGCTGTTCGACGAGCTGTGCCGCCGCGAGCGCGCGCCGTATGCCGTCATCGGGGAAGCAACCAAAGAGCTGCACCTGAGCCTGAGCGATACCCACTTCGACAACCAGCCAATCGATCTGCCGCTGGACGTTCTGCTCGGCAAGACACCGAAAATGACCCGTGATGTGACCACCCGTAAAGCGGCGGGTAAGGCATTGGATCGTCAGGGCATTACCGTTGCTGAAGCGGTCAACCGCATACTCCATCTGCCCGCCGTGGCGGAGAAAACCTTCCTCGTCACCATCGGCGACCGCAGCGTAACCGGTATGGTTTCGCGCGATCAGATGGTTGGCCCGTGGCAGATCCCGGTCGCGAACTGCGCCGTGACGACCGCCAGCCTCGACAGCTACTACGGCGAAGCGATGGCGCTGGGTGAACGTACGCCGGTGGCGCTGCTGGACTTCGCCGCCTCTGCCCGTCTGGCCGTCGGCGAAGCGCTGACCAACATCGCCGCGACGCAGATTGGCGATATCAAACGTATCAAGCTTTCCGCAAACTGGATGGCCGCAGCCGGTCACCCGGGTGAAGATGCCGGTCTGTATGAAGCGGTGAAAGCGGTGGGTGAAGAACTGTGTCCGGCGCTTGGCCTGACCATTCCGGTGGGTAAAGACTCCATGTCGATGAAAACCCGCTGGCAGGAAGGCAGCGAGCAGCGCGAGATGACCTCTCCGCTGTCGCTGGTGATCACCGCGTTTGCGCGCGTGGAAGATGTTCGTCATACCATCACCCCACAGCTGACGACCGAAGACAATGCCCTGCTACTGATCGATCTCGGTAAAGGCAACAACGCGCTGGGTGCGACCGCCCTGGCACAGGTTTACCGCCAGCTTGGCGACAAACCTGCTGACGTGCGCGACGTTGCGCAGTTAAAAGGTTTCTACGATGCGATTCAGGCGCTGGTGGCACAGCGTAAGCTGCTGGCCTACCACGACCGTTCCGATGGCGGTCTGCTGGTCACGCTGGCAGAGATGGCCTTCACCGGCCACTGCGGTGTAGCAGCGGATATCGCTACGCTGGGTGACGATCGTCTGGCGGCGCTGTTTAACGAAGAGCTGGGCGCGGTCATTCAGGTGCGCGCTGCGGATCGTGAAGCCGTTGAAGCGCTGCTGGCCCAGCATGGCCTGGCAGATTGCGTGCACTACCTGGGTAAAGCAGTAGAGGGCGATCGCTTCGTGATTGACGCTGACGGCCACGCGGTGTTCAGCGAAAGCCGCTCCACGCTGCGTATGTGGTGGGCAGAAACCACCTGGCAGATGCAGCGCCTGCGTGACAACCCGGAATGCGCCGATCAGGAACACAACGCCAAGGCTAACGACAACGATCCAGGCCTGAACGTGAAGCTCTCCTTCGATATCAACGAAGACATTGCGGCACCGTACATCGCGACCGGCGCGCGTCCGAAAGTGGCCGTGCTGCGTGAGCAGGGCGTTAACTCCCACGTTGAAATGGCGGCTGCCTTCCACCGTGCAGGCTTTGACGCCATTGATGTTCACATGAGCGACCTACTGGCTGGGCGTACCGGTCTGGAAGATTTCCAGGCGCTGGTGGCGTGCGGCGGCTTCTCCTACGGTGACGTGCTGGGTGCGGGCGAGGGCTGGGCGAAGTCTATTCTGTTCAACAGCCGGGTGCGCGACGAGTTCGAAACCTTCTTCCATCGTCCGCAGACGCTGGCGTTGGGCGTCTGCAACGGCTGCCAGATGATGTCTAACCTGCGCGAGCTGATTCCGGGCAGTGACGCCTGGCCACGCTTTGTGCGTAACCAGTCTGACCGTTTCGAAGGGCGTTTCAGCCTGGTAGAAGTGACCCAAAGCCCGTCGCTGCTGCTGCAGGGGATGGTGGGTTCGCAGATGCCAATCGCCGTTTCTCACGGTGAAGGGCAGGTTGAAGTGCGTGATGCCGCGCATCTGGCCCAGCTTGAAAGCAAAGGCCTGGTGGCGCTGCGCTTTGTTGATAACTTCGGCAAAGTCACCGAAACCTACCCGGCTAACCCGAACGGTTCCGCAAATGGCATTACTGCAGTGACCAGCGAAAACGGTCGTGCAACCATTATGATGCCGCACCCGGAACGCGTGTTCCGTACCGTGAGCAACTCCTGGCACCCGGAAAATTGGGGCGAGGACAGCCCGTGGATGCGCATCTTCCGTAATGCGCGTAAGCAATTGGGTTAATCGTTGAAAAAGCCGGGTGGTGTTGTTCGCCACCCGGCTTTTTTTATGCGTGTCGCAAAATCGCGACAATGCTGGGATGTCGATGTCGCCAAATGGAGACATTTAACTGATTGATTTTTATGATGCTAAACAGGTTTTCATTAAGGTGTTGCTAATTAGCGACACTTAGCCTGGAAATCATTCATCTGATAATCAATATGATAACTGGATAAAACGTATAAATATCAATGATATAATTTATTGTTTTGCATTCTGGCACGCCTGTTGCATAATATTAATCAGTGGCTCATTCACCTTCTTATGTCAGCCCCTTCGGGACGTGCTACATAAACTTCGAATGACGCACAAAAAGGTGCCTGCCGTCCAACTACTGATCATAGCTTTGCTTTATCAGGCCAGGGCGAAACGTCGAGTTAGGCACCGCCTCATTCCATGACAAAGCCGGGTTTTTACCCGGCTTTGTTGTATCTGAAGGGCAGACTCAGTTACGCTCTCCTTACACCCACATTAAGAGAGTAATGCGTTGAAACGCTGGCCCGTTTTCCCTCGCTCCCTGCGACAACTCGTTATGATGGCGTTTTTGCTGATCCTGCTGCCGTTGCTGGTTCTGGCCTGGCAGGCGTGGCAAAGCCTGAACGCCTTAAGCGCCCAGGCGGCGCTCACTAACCGCACAACGCTGATTGACGCCAGGCGCAGTGAAGCGATGACGAACGCCGCGCTGGAAATGGAGCGTAGCTATCGCCAGTATTGTGTTCTTGACGATCGCACCCTTGAAAAGGTCTATCAGAGCCAGCGTAAACGCTACAGTGAAATGCTGGATGCCCACGCGGGGGTCCTGCCGGATGACAAACTTTACCAGGCGTTACGTCAGGATCTGAACAGCCTTGCCCAGTTGCAGTGTAAAAACAGCGGTCCAGATGCTGAAGCGGCCGCGCGCCTTGAAGCGTTTGCCTCGGCGAATACCGAAATGGTGCAGGCAACGCGTACGGTGGTGTTTTCGCGCGGGCAACAGCTGCAGCAGGAAATTGCCGAGCGCGGTCAATTCTTTGGCTGGCAGGCGCTGGTATTGTTCCTGGTGAGTCTGGGGCTGGTCCTGCTGTTTACCCGTATGATCATCGGCCCGGTGAAAGGCATTCAGCGAATGATCAATCGGCTGGGAGAAGGGAAATCCCTTGGGGATACGGTGACCTTTAAAGGTCCACGTGAGTTACGTTCCGTGGGGCAGCGGATCATCTGGCTTTCCGAGCGTTTGGCGTGGCTTGAAGCGCAGCGCCATCAGTTCTTGCGCCATATTTCCCATGAACTCAAAACGCCGCTCGCCAGCATGCGGGAAGGGACGGAGCTGCTGGCGGATGAAGTCGCGGGGCCGTTAACTTCTGAGCAAAAAGAGATTGTCGAAATCCTCGATGACAGCAGCCGCAATCTGCAAAAGCTGATAGAACAACTGCTCGATTACAACCGTAAGCTTGCCGATGGCGCAGTGGTGCTGGAAAACGTTGAGATTGAGCCGCTGGTCGATATGGTGATCTCCGCCCATAGCCTGCCAGCAAGGGCTAAAATGATGCATACCGAGGTCGAACTCGGAGAATCTGCGTGTCTGGCAGAACCCATGCTGCTGATGAGCGTACTGGACAATCTTTATTCCAATGCGGTGCACTATGGTACTGAATCCGGTAACATTTATATTCGAAGTTATACGAAGGGCTCGCGGGTGTTTATTGACGTCGCAAATACTGGCACCCCGATCCCGGATGACGAAAAAACGATGATTTTTGAACCCTTCTTCCAGGGGAGTCATCAGCGGAAAGGTGCGGTGAAAGGAAGTGGTCTGGGCCTTAGTATCGCCCGGGACTGCATACGACGTATGCAGGGTGAGTTAAACATTGCCACGGACGAACATGTCGATGTTTGCTTCCGTATTGAACTGCCCTTGAGCCGGAAAAATCAATGAAATGAATCTATGTCTGGTGAGAATGTCACACGTCTTTTTACCCGCGGTACGCGCGGTATTTTCCCGTAAAAAATTGCGCCTGAGCCTGCCCTGCTTACTTTTGGTGGGGTGTGTTACCCATGCACCGCAAAGTGCGATCAGTGATAAACAAGAAGACAAATGGCCAGAGAATCAGCTGGCAGATTTCCTGTCGACGCGCTGCGACGATATTTGGCATCTGTCGGGCCATGAGGTCGAAACCAACCCGCTGTTCTGGTTACGCGGAATAGATTGCGCCCAGCGTCTGGCTCCGGTTGAAGCGCGTGCTAACGCGGCGATGTGGGATAATGACGCCTGGCAGGATGCGTTCAAACGCGCGATTTTGCTGGCGGATGCCAAGATCACCCCTGTTGAGCGTCGTGCCAATATCGCGCGGCTAGACACCTTTGTTGCCAGTATCCCGGCCCAGGTGCGCCCGGTGTACCAACTCTGGCGAGACGGCCAGGCGCTGCAGCTACAGCTCTCTGAAGAGCGCTCACGGTATAGCAAACTCCAGCAGTCAACGGATGGCGAGCTTGATACGCTACGCCAGCAGCAAGAGTATCTGCGCACCCAGCTTGATACCACCACGCGCAAGCTTGAAAACCTGACCGATATCGAAAGGCAGCTCTCGACGCGTAAACCGGCGGGCAACTATCTGCCTGATGGGTCGAAAGGCAATCCAGCTACGGTACCGGATGCTGATACGCCCAAACAAGAGGATGTGAAGCCATGACAAGCCGTAAACCTGCTCATCTCTTACTGGTGGATGACGATCCCGGTCTGCTAAAGCTGTTAGGGATGCGACTGGTCAGTGAAGGCTACAGCGTCGTTACCGCTGAAAGTGGGCAGGAAGGGCTGAAAGTGCTCAGCCGAGAGAAGATTGACCTGGTCATTAGCGATCTGCGGATGGATGAAATGGATGGCCTGCAGCTGTTTGCGGAGATCCAGAAGCAGCAGCCCGGCATGCCGGTGATTATCCTGACGGCTCACGGGTCGATCCCGGATGCGGTCGCCGCGACGCAGCAGGGTGTGTTCAGCTTCCTGACCAAGCCGGTCGATAAAGACGCGCTCTATAAGGCTATCGATAGCGCGCTTGAGCATGCGGCGCCCTCGAACGATGAAGCATGGCGGGAGTCTATCGTTACACGCAGCCCGATCATGTTGCGCCTGCTCGAGCAGGCGCGAATGGTGGCACAATCTGACGTCAGCGTGCTGATTAACGGCCACAGCGGAACCGGGAAAGAGATTCTGGCGCAGGCGATCCATAACGCTAGCCCGCGCAGCAAAAATGCGTTTATCGCAATTAACTGCGGCGCACTGCCGGAACAGCTGCTGGAGTCAGAGCTGTTTGGTCATGCCCGCGGTGCCTTCACCGGTGCGGTGAGCAGCCGGGAAGGGCTGTTCCAGGCAGCGGAAGGCGGCACGCTTTTCCTGGACGAAATTGGCGATATGCCCGCGCCGCTGCAGGTCAAACTGCTGCGCGTGCTGCAGGAACGAAAAGTCCGGCCGCTTGGCAGCAACCGTGATATTGATATTAATGTGCGCATTATCTCTGCCACGCACCGCGATCTACCGAAAGTGATGGCGCGCAATGAGTTTCGTGAGGATCTCTATTACCGCCTGAACGTGGTGAACCTGAAAATTCCCGCCCTCGCCGAGCGAGCGGAAGATATCCCGCTGTTGGCAAACCATCTTTTACGCCAGTCAGCCGATCGCCATAAACCCTTCGTGCGGGCGTTTTCCACCGATGCCATGAAACGCCTGATGACGGCAAGCTGGCCGGGCAACGTGCGCCAGCTGGTGAACGTTATTGAACAGTGCGTGGCGCTGACCTCCTCACCGGTGATCAGCGATGCGCTGGTGGAGCAGGCGCTGGAAGGGGAGAATACGGCCTTACCGACATTTGCCGAAGCGCGTAACCAGTTTGAACTCAACTACCTGCGCAAGCTACTGCAGATCACCAAAGGAAACGTAACTCACGCGGCGCGCATGGCCGGGCGCAACCGTACCGAGTTCTACAAACTGCTGTCACGCCATGAGTTAGAAGCTAACGATTTTAAAGAGTAGTACCGCAAAAACCGAATGAATATGATACTGTGAGCAACCGATTACGAGGCAGCTTACAGGCAAGAGTTTAAGGACCCACCATGAAAAAGATTGATGCGATTATTAAACCTTTCAAACTGGATGATGTACGTGAAGCGCTGGCTGAAGTCGGCATCACCGGGATGACAGTAACAGAAGTGAAAGGTTTTGGTCGTCAGAAGGGCCACACCGAACTTTATCGTGGCGCAGAGTACATGGTGGACTTTCTGCCGAAAGTAAAAATTGAAATCGTGGTGAGTGACGATATCGTCGAAACCTGCGTCGATACCATTATCCGCACCGCGCAGACCGGCAAAATTGGCGACGGTAAAATCTTCGTCTTTGACGTGGCGCGCGTGATCCGTATTCGTACCGGTGAAGAAGACGACGCGGCGATTTAATCGCCCAGACAATTTTGTCTGCCGGGTAGCGCGAGCGCTGTGCCACCCGACGAAAAAAGCCCCTCCAGAGAGGGGCTTTTTGCATTACAGGACTTTATGAGGCCCGAAGCATTCGTAATGAATGTTGTCTTTATTTACACCCAGCACGACCAGCTGCTTCGCAGCAAACTGCATAAACGCGACCGGTCCACACACGTAAAACTGCATCTCAGGTGCGCTAAACGCGCCTTCATGTTGGCTTAGATCGATCAGCCCTTCGCTGTCGAAACGCGCGGCGGCGCGGTCGGCCTCGGTCGGCATGCGGTACCAGGTGTGGGCATTAAAGCGCGGCAGACCCGCAGCTACGGATTTCACTTCGTCGGCAAAGGCGTGAACGTCACCGTTTTCAGCCGCGTGGAACCAGTTTACCTGCGCGCTGTGGTTTGATTTCGCGAGCGTATCCAGCATCGCCAGCATCGGCGTTTGGCCCACGCCCGCGGAGATCAGCGTCACCGGCGTATTCGCGTCAACAGCCATAAAGAAGTCGCCCGCCGGTGCCGCCAGGTGAACCACATCGCCCACGCTGGCTTGCGCGTGCAGCCAGGTTGAAACCTGTCCGCCGTCCTCGCGTTTCACCGCAATGCGATAACCTTTACCGTTCGGTTTGCGGGTCAAAGAGTACTGGCGGATCTCCTGGTGCGGGAAGCCTTCCGGCTTCAGCCACACGCCGAGATACTGGCCTGGCTGGTAGTCAGCCACCGGCTGGCCGTCAACTGGCTCAAATTCAAAGCTGGTGATCAGGGCGCTACGCGGCGTTTTGTCGACAATACGGAATGCGCGAGTGCCTTCCCAGCCGCCGTTTTTGCTGGCGTTTTCGCTGTAGAGTTGCGCTTCTCGGCTGATAAAGACGTTTGCCAGCACGCCGTAGGCTTTACCCCAGGCGTCCAGCACCTCCTGGCCCGGGCTGAACATTTCGTCAAGCGTCGCCAGCAGGTGGCCGCCAACGATGTTGTACTGCTCGGGTTGGATTTGGAAACTGGTGTGTTTCTGCGCGATTTTCTCTACTGCTGGCAGCAGGGCGGCCAGGTTTTCAATATTGCTGGCGTAGGCTGCAATGGCATTGAACAGCGCTTCACGCTGATCGCCGTTGCGCTGGTTGCTCATGTTGAAAATCTCTTTGAGCTCCGGGTTGTGCGTAAACATACGATCGTAAAAATGGGCGGTGAGTTTAGGGCCAGTTTCAACCAGCAGGGGAATGGTAGCCTTAACGGTAGCGATGGTTTGAGCGTCTAACATAGCAACTTCCTTCAATTGTTACTCTAATAATGTATTTCAAATGCATCTTATAAAAATACCCCTTCAATGTAAATGGTTCTTTGTATCGTGAAAAATATGCATCACAAACCTGAAAAGAAATCCCTTGAAAAGGGAGAGAGCTTTACTCGTCAAACCCTTGCGTGGCGCGAAGGTAAACGTTTGCGTAAAATCGTTTGTCAAGACCTGTTATCACAGAACTAATCAGTTATACTGTTGCGCGTTGTCCAACAGGACTGCCTTTTTCAGGTCAAAATTTTATTGTTAGCTGAGTCAGGAGATGCGGATGTTAAAGCGTGAAATGAACATTGCCGATTATGATGCCGAACTGTGGCAGGCTATGGAGCAGGAAAAAGTACGTCAGGAAGAGCACATCGAACTGATCGCCTCCGAGAACTACACCAGCCCGCGCGTCATGCAGGCGCAGGGTTCTCAGCTGACCAACAAATATGCTGAAGGTTATCCGGGCAAGCGCTATTACGGCGGTTGCGAATACGTTGATATCGTTGAGCAGTTGGCTATCGACCGCGCGAAAGAGCTGTTTGGTGCAGACTACGCAAACGTACAACCACACTCCGGCTCCCAGGCTAACTTCGCGGTCTACACTGCGCTGCTGCAGCCGGGTGATACCGTTCTGGGGATGAACCTGGCGCAAGGCGGACACCTGACTCACGGTTCTCCGGTTAACTTCTCCGGCAAACTGTACAACATCATCCCTTACGGTATTGATGAGTCCGGTAAAATTGACTACGAAGACATGGCGAAGCAGGCCAAAGAGCACAAACCGAAGATGATCATCGGTGGCTTCTCTGCCTACTCCGGTGTGGTTGACTGGGCAAAAATGCGTGAAATCGCAGACAGCATCGGTGCATACCTGTTCGTTGATATGGCGCACGTTGCGGGTCTGATCGCGGCTGGCGTTTACCCGAACCCGGTTCCACACGCGCACGTTGTGACCACCACCACCCACAAAACACTGGCAGGCCCACGCGGTGGTCTGATCCTGGCGAAGGGCGGCGACGAAGATCTGTATAAAAAGCTTAACTCTGCCGTATTCCCAAGCGCGCAGGGCGGCCCGCTGATGCACGTTATTGCCGCGAAGGCTGTCGCGCTGAAAGAAGCGATGGAGCCAGAGTTCAAGGTTTACCAGCAGCAGGTTGCTAAGAACGCCAAAGCGATGGTGGACGTGTTCCTGAACCGCGGCTACAAAGTGGTGTCTGGCGGGACTGAAAACCACCTGTTCCTGCTGGATCTGGTGGACAAAAACCTGACCGGTAAAGAAGCTGACGCAGCCCTGGGCCGCGCCAACATCACCGTGAACAAAAACAGCGTACCTAACGATCCGAAGAGCCCGTTCGTTACCTCCGGTATCCGTATCGGTTCTCCGGCTGTGACGCGTCGCGGCTTCAAAGAAGCGGAAGTGAAAGAGCTGGCGGGCTGGATGTGCGACGTTCTGGACAACATCAATGACGAAGCAGTGATCGAGCGCGTTAAAGGTAAGGTTCTGGATATCTGCGCACGCTTCCCGGTATACGCATAACCCCTCTGCTTTGCAGAAAGTAAAAAGGCCGCGATTGCGGCCTTTTTTTATCTTAACGTCGATCGAGGGATAGTGCCCCCGGCCCCACAATCGCCAGTAAAATAAAGGCACCGGCAATACTGACGTTCTTATAGAAGTTAATCATATTCGGTACCACCGCATCACCGGTCATATCCCAGTAATGGTGGCCAATCACTGCGGTTCCCAGCGTGTAGAAAACAAAGAGCACAGCAATAGGGCGGGTGAAAAAGCCCAGCACGATCAGAATTGCGGCAGGAATTTCCATCACGACGGCAATAATTGCCGCCAGTATGGGCATCGGCGCGCCCAGTGACGTCATATACTGTACTGTTCCGCTAAACCCCGTCAGTTTCGGAAAGCCAAAGATGATAAACAACGCGACAAGTGCGATCCGGGCAATCAGCAGCAGCAGGTGGCGCGATGCGCCGAAATCAAAATAACGTAGAGTGTTCATAGCAGGCTCGTTTTTCGGTGGGACCTGATTTAAAACTAATACATAAATGGATTGCCTGCCATTCAGCTTTTCTTAATAAATCAGACTTCGGTGTGATGTTAATTTACACAACCGTGTAAAATCATTTCTTTTCTTTGGCAAGGGATAAATATGCAGTGCATTGCGTGTCAGCAACAAGAGGCCAATAAAGAGTCCGGGCTGTGTAATCAATGTGAAAATGAAGATGAAAAGAAAATTAACGGTCTGCTTTATCTCCCCGCAGCAGGCCTGGTGATTAGCCTCATCATGACGCCATTCAGCGTGTGGAGTTATTTTTCCCTCGTGCTCGGCTATTTTCTGGCGGGCAGAGAGATCACCCTCTTTGGTATGGCAGGTATCGGTGTCGTCCTTATTGATACGGTGATGACGCTGGTTGCGGGATGGTTCTTCTTTAAACGAAAATCGGGGATTCGCAAGGTTATCATTCCCTACTATCTCATCGGGGTGGTCTCCTCGCTCTATTTTGTCGGTATTCCGGCATGGGTTTTCGGCGCAATACTGGATACTGCCGATATTCGTAATGCCTTATCTCCGGTTGTTAGTGCATTAATCTGGATCCCTTACTTTATTTTCTCTAAACGTATTCGTCAGGTATTCGTTCGCTAAATATGTCACAGGGCTTTATAGCCCTGTTAACGCTGTGTGTTATTTACTTGTTAATCGTTGCTTGCGCTGGCTCACATTTACCGCCAGACTATCGCCTCCATTTCGGGAGGGATTCATGGTATTGCATTCCACGCGCTGGCTGGCGCTCAGCTATTTCACCTATTTCTTTAGCTACGGTATTTTTCTGCCCTTCTGGAGCGTCTGGCTCACCGGCATTGGCCTCACGCCGGAGAGCATTGGCGTGCTGCTTGGTGCGGGTCTGGTGGCGCGTTTTCTCGGCAGTTTGTTGATTGCACCGCGGGTCAGCGATCCCTCTTTACTGATAAAAGCGGTCCGCATTCTGGCTCTGCTGACGCTGGTCTTCGTCTCCTGCTTCTGGGTCAGTCACCAGTTTGCCTGGCTAATGGTAGTAATGGTTGGCTTTAACCTGTTCTTCTCTCCGCTGGTGCCGCTGACGGATGCGCTGGCAAACACCTGGCAAAAGCAGATCACTATGGACTATGGTCGCGTGCGCCTGTGGGGATCGATTGCCTTTGTGATCGGCTCTGCGCTGGTCGGCAAGCTGGTCAGTCTCTACGATTACCGGGCGATTTTGGCGCTACTGAGTATCGGGATTGCCTCCATGCTGTTAGGCATGCTGCTGCGTCCGTCCGTCATGCCGCAGGGCGAAAGCCGACATCAGGAAAGTGCAGGCTGGCCGGCATGGCGCAGCCTGGTGGCACAAAGCTGGCGTTTTCTGGCCTGCGTTTGTCTGCTTCAGGGGGCTCATGCGGCGTATTATGGATTCAGCGCCATCTACTGGCAGGGCGCGGGTTATTCTGCATCTGCCGTTGGTTATCTGTGGTCGCTCGGCGTGGTTGCCGAAGTCATTATCTTTGCGCTGAGTAAAAAGATCTTCCGTCGCTTTGGCGCGCGAGACCTGCTGCTGCTCTCGGCCGTATGCGGCGTGGCGCGTTGGGGCATTATGGGCTGGACCACGGAGCTGCCGTGGCTGATCGTGGCGCAAATCCTGCACTGCGGAACGTTCACCGTATGTCACCTGGCGGCAATGCGCTATATTGCTGCACGAGAGGGCGGGGACGTTATTCGCCTGCAGGCAGTCTATTCTGCAGTCGCGATGGGCGGCAGTATTGCCATTATGACCGTGTTTGCAGGGTTCCTATATCAGCACCTGGGCCACGGCGTGTTCTGGGTCATGGCGCTGGTTGCCCTGCCGGCGATGTTTATTCGCCCGAAAGTCACCGCGCGCGCGTAGCTACGCCTCCAGCATGGCGCGAATATGTTCTTGCTGCTGCGCGTTCAACGCCTCAACGGCGTGGATCAGCGGCGGCGAGAACAGCGGCAGTGCCGTCGGATAAGGGGTGATCACCAGCGCCGCTTCGCGTGGGGCGCCCTCTTTCTGAAACGTATGAAGCGCCAGGTAGCGAATATTGAGCGGTAGCAACGTCAGCTCACGCAGTTGCTGCTCAATCAGATCCTCACAGGCCTTATCATCACCCGTCAGCAGTACGACATTTTTCTCGTGCAGGTCAGTCGCCTGCATCAGCCAGGCGCCGAAAATCACCGCCACCAGGCTCATTTCCTCACTGGAAAAACGCAAACCAAATTCTGCTTCCAGCTCAAATAGCGCTTCTTTGGTCGTGCGTAATAGACGCGGATAGAGACGGTGGATCTCTTCAGGCAGGCTGTTATCAATGCCAATCTCAAACAGCGAACGATCCAGCGCCATCGCCAGATGAACATAGAGCTGATCGGTCAACCCTTGCTCATCGCTGAAGTTCATTCCGGTTTGCGCACGGAAGCGGGCAATCATCCGCACAATAGCTCGACGCAGACGCTGATCCTGCTGATGTTTATCAAGCGCCGGATCGGGGGTGCGGAGCATCATAAACAGCACCGCTAAAAACAGCTGTTCATCACTGTGCGTCCCTTGCGGAACACGGCGTCTCCAGTGACGCACAATTTCCTGTGCGGTAAAGAACTCGCCTCTGGACTGCGTCCAGTTACGCTGAACGTGAGAAAACTGCGGGGTATTGCCCTGATGATGCTGGATCAGGCAATACTGCAAATAGAGCTGTAAGAGCTGCACGTCGCGGCACTCAAACTGACGCTGTAGCTTGCGCGAGCAGAAGCCGATCAGCGCGCGCAGGTTGGTGTCGTCATACAGCGGGCGCGCAATGCCATGTCGTTTAAGTGCGGTTTTTAATGCGGGGGTAAACTGGTGTGACACAAACTGCGGGCAAAGCCGAAGCGCCCTGCGCAGCCAGTGCAGCAGGCATAAACGCTGATTCAGGACTGAACCTTCAATTCTGTAGCAACCGTCCTGGTGCGTCACGATGTCTAGCCGGTGATAGCGCTGGATTTCATCGCGCGTCTCGGCTATATCTTGCCGTGCGATAGCGTCGTCAACGCCATTAGCCGTGATAATGCTCTGTGCGGTGACGGCAGCATCGGGCAGGTAAAGCATCAAAAGCACCTGGCAGCGGCGCTGCGAACTGGAAAGCACAGATGGAATTTCAAGCGTCGTCATCATCTGTCGGGTATCCAGTGTGAATGTTAGATAAGAATAGCTAAAGGATGGGCGCTGAAAAGCGCACCCGCAGGCCTTTCATTCAGGATTGCGGGAGAACATCACAGAATTTTTGACGTGAGGAATTGATGCAAATAGTTAAACAAAGCGCGATGGCGGTATTTTTGGCGGTTTTGACTTTCACTGTCAGCGCACATCCTCACAGTTTCATCAGCCTGAAAACCGAGCTGGTGACGGACGGCACGCAGCTTAGCGGTCTGAAAATGCGCTGGACGATGGATGAAATCACCTCGGCGGACCTGCTGTATGACGCGGGCAACGCCAAACCCGGTGATGAAATCTGGAAGAAACTGGCGGCGGAAGTGATGGCCAACGTGCTCGGCCAGCACTACTTCACCGAATTCTGGCATAACGGGCAAAAAGTGACGTTTCTGAATCGTCCGACGGAGTATGGCATGGCGCGCGAGGGGCATCAGGCGGTGCTGACGTTTATTCTTCCGCTGGCGCATCCTCAGCCGCTGGCCGGGCAGAAATACACCTTTTCTACCTTCGACCCGAGCTACTACGTCGATATGAGCTATGCCGAAGACGGTGACGTGCAGCTGCCTGTAGCGCTGCAAAAACGCTGTAAGATCGATGTTCATACGCCAAACCCCAGTGAAGAAACGCTCAACTTTGCCGTATCGCTCGATAAAGAGGATGCGCCACCAGAGGATATGGAATTGGGTAAACAGTTTGCCCAGCAGGTGACTTTACAATGTCAGTGATCGCACCTTCATCGCCAAAAACACGCCGCTGGCTTCATCTCTGGCCGCTGGCTCTTTTTATGCTGTTGGCCGTGTGCGGCGCACTGTGGCTATGGCAGGCCTGGCCGCAGGTGATGATAAAAAGCATCATCTGGCAGCGCGAGGTCAACCAGCAAATGAGCGGCTTGCTGAAAGCGGTAGCGGAGAACCCAGCGAAGGCGGGTGGCTCGCTGCTGGCGTTTAGTTTTATCTACGGCGTGCTGCATGCTCTGGGGCCGGGGCACGGCAAAATTGTCATTACCACCTGGCTTGCCACCCATCCGTCGAAGCTGAAGTCCAGCATCGGCCTGACGCTGGCCTCTTCGCTGCTGCAGGGCGGAGTCGCGATTGCGCTGGTGGTGCTGGTGCTTTCCCTTCTGCAACTTCCCGCGCGTCAGCTGCATATGAGCAGCTTCTGGCTAGAGAAGGGCAGCTATGCGCTGGTTGGCGTGCTGGGCCTGCTGCTTTGCTGGCGAGCGGTGAAGAAATTGCGCACCCTGCTGCGAAAACCGACGTTCAAAACCTTTGTCCCACACCATGTTCATGATGCCCACTGCGGCTGCGGGCACCAGCATTTGCCGACGCAGGAACAGCTTCAACACGGGGATGACTGGCGCGCGCGGCTGATGATCATCCTTTCGATGGGAATGCGCCCGTGCTCGGGTGCCATCATGGTGTTGCTGTTCAGTAAGGTGATTGGTGTCTTCGGCTGGGGAATGCTGTCGGCAATGGCAATGGCAGCGGGAACATCGTTGACGATTTCATCCCTGGCGCTGCTGGTACACAGCTTCCGTCAACTGGCGGTAAAACTGAGCGGCAATAAAACGCCGGTGCTGTGGCGACAGATAGGCTGGACGACGTTGGCGCTGGCTGGAGGCGTGATACTGGTGGCTGCGGCGGTAACGATGTGGATGAGCGCGGTGCCGGTGGGAAGAGGGTTGAGGCCGTTTTAACAGGGTGCGGTCTTGATGCCCGCACCCTAGAGCCTCTCGCGGGAGAGAGGATGACCGGGATTAACGCTTCAGCGCATCGCTCAGTTCTTCACGCATGTTCGCCAGCATGGCTTTAACAACGCGCGGGTTACCTGCAACGATATTGCCGGTGGTCATGTAGTTGTGACCGCCAGTGAAATCGCAAACAATGGCGCCTGCTTCACGTGCGATCAGCTCGCCTGCAGCAAAGTCCCACGGCTTCAGAGCCAGCTCGAAGTAACCGTCAACGCGACCGGTTGCAACGTATGCCAGATCCAGCGCAGCAGAACCGGTGCGACGGAAGTCAGCACATTCGGTGAACAGTTTGCCCAGAATTTTCATATACGTGGTGGCGTGTTGCTTCGCTTTGAACGGGAAGCCGGTCGCCAGAATGGTACCGTCCAGGTCACGTGCGTTGCTGCAGCGCAGGCGGTAGCCGTTCAGCTGTGCGCCCTGACCGCGGGTTGCGGTGAACAGTTCGTTACGCATTGGATCGTAGACAACGGCGACTTCAGTACGGCCTTTAATGCGTACTGCGATAGACACAGAGAAGTGTGGCAGGCGTTTTACGAAGTTGGTCGTGCCATCCAGTGGATCGATAACCCATTGAACATCCTGATCGGTACCTTCATGTTCACCGCTTTCTTCGGTGATGATGGTGTGCTGCGGGTAAGATTTGCGGATCGTTTCGATAATAATCGCTTCTGCGGCTTTATCGACGTTAGTCACGAAATCATTGCTGCCTTTCTGGCTGGTTTCTACGGAGTCTGGCGTTTCGTAGTGTTTGGCAATTACATTACCCGCCTTGCGCGCTGCGCGCACGGCGATGGTCAGCATCGGATGCATCGGTCTCTCTCACTGGATGTTAAAGAACAGGAAAATCGGCGCAGAGTATAGCAGCGGGATCGGATTATGTCTCTCGATTATGATAATATGCCCGAATATTCTTCAGACACTGACTTCAGACACCTAAAAATTATGCTGCAAAACATTCGAATCGTGCTGGTCGAAACATCACACACCGGCAACATGGGCTCCGTTGCCCGCGCTATGAAAACCATGGGCTTAACGAACCTGTGGCTGGTTAACCCGCTGGTGAAACCAGACTCGCAGGCTATCGCCCTGGCGGCAGGCGCCAGCGACGTGATTGGCAATGCCCAGATTGTCGATACCCTGGACGACGCTCTGGCAGGCTGCAGCCTGGTGGTGGGCACCAGTGCGCGCTCCCGTACGCTGCCGTGGCCAATGCTGGACCCGCGTGAATGCGGCCTGAAAAGCGTATCCGAAGCTGAGCAGGCGCCGGTTGCGCTGGTGTTTGGCCGTGAGCGCGTGGGGCTGACCAACGACGAACTGCAGAAGTGTCATTACCACGTGGCGATTGCCGCTAACCCGGAATACAGCTCGCTCAACCTGGCGATGGCCGTTCAGGTTATCGCCTATGAAGTGCGTATGGCGTGGCTGGCGACGCAGGAGAAACCGGTAGAACAGAAAGAAGAGGCTGCCTACCCGCTGGTGGATGACCTCGAGCGTTTTTACGGTCACCTGGAGCAAACGCTGCTCTCAACCGGCTTTATTCGTGAAGGCCACCCGGGCCAGGTCATGAACAAGCTGCGTCGTATGTTCACCCGCGCGCGCCCGGAAAGCCAGGAGCTGAACATCCTGCGCGGGATTCTGGCGTCCATTGAGCAGAAGAATAAAGAGTAACATCCGTATCTCCCTCTCCCTGTAGGAGAGGGCCGGGGTGAGGGCATCAGACTGCACCCCACAGAAAACGGCACGGAAGGTTAAATACCTGACTAAAACAGTCAAGTAAATAGTTGACCAATTTAGTCAGGAATGTCAGACTTGGCCCTGCTATGCAATACCCCCATTTTACAATAAAAAACCCCGGGCAGGGGCGAGTTTGAGGTTAAGTAAGACATGAGACTGACATCTAAAGGGCGTTATGCCGTGACCGCGATGCTGGACGTTGCGCTCAACTCCGAAGCGGGCCCGGTTCCGTTGGCTGATATTTCTGAACGACAAGGGATCTCCCTCTCTTATCTGGAACAGCTGTTCTCCAGACTGCGTAAAAATGGACTGGTTTCCAGCGTTCGTGGCCCAGGCGGCGGTTATCTGCTGGGTAAAGACGCGGGCAGTATTGCAGTTGGTGAAGTGATTAGCGCAGTTGACGAATCCGTTGACGCGACCCGTTGCCAGGGTAAAGGCGGCTGCCAGGGCGGCGATAAATGCCTGACCCACGCGCTGTGGCGCGATCTGAGCGACCGTCTCACCGGCTTCCTGAACAACATCACCCTGGGTGAACTGGTCAATAACCAGGAAGTTCTGGATGTCTCTGGTCGTCAGCACGGTCAGGATTCCCAACGCAGCACCCGCGCGCAGGACGCTATCGACGTCAAACTGCGCGCGTAATAAAACGATAAAGATTTCAGAATCAGGCCGGGGCGGTCACGCCCCGCGTACTCGGTCGTACATCCAGCCGGTTGCCTGATTCCTTGCATTGAAGCGATGTACGGAGTTTAAAGAGCAATGAAATTACCGATTTATCTCGATTACTCCGCAACCACGCCGGTGGACCCGCGTGTTGCCGAGAAAATGATGCAGTGTCTGACCCTGGACGGAAACTTTGGTAACCCAGCTTCCCGTTCACACCGTTTTGGCTGGCATGCTGAAGAGGCGGTTGATATCGCCCGTAATCAGATTGCTGACCTGGTAGGTGCCGATCCACGTGAAATTGTTTTCACCTCCGGCGCGACCGAATCCGACAACCTGGCGATCAAAGGTGCTGCTAACTTTTATCAGAAAAAAGGCAAGCACATCATCACCAGCAAAACCGAACACAAAGCCGTGCTGGATACCTGCCGCCAGCTGGAGCGTGAAGGGTTCGAAGTAACCTACCTCGCCCCGCAGAGCAACGGTATCATCGACCTCAAAGCGCTCGAAGCGGCCATGCGTGATGACACCATTCTGGTATCCATCATGCACGTGAACAACGAAATTGGCGTTGTTCAGGATATCGCGACCATCGGCGAAATGTGCCGTGCGCGCGGCATCATCTATCACGTTGATGCGACCCAGAGCGTGGGCAAACTGCCTATCGACTTAAGCCAGCTGAAAGTGGACCTGATGTCTTTCTCCGGCCACAAAATCTATGGCCCGAAAGGTATTGGCGCGCTGTACGTTCGCCGTAAGCCACGTATCCGTATCGAAGCACAGATGCACGGTGGCGGTCACGAGCGCGGTATGCGTTCCGGTACGCTGCCTGTTCACCAGATCGTGGGTATGGGCGAAGCTTACCGTATTGCGAAAGAAGAGATGGAAACCGAGATGGCGCGCCTGCGCACTCTGCGTAACCGTCTGTGGGACGGCGTGAAAGATATGGAAGAAGTGTATCTGAACGGCGATCTCGAGCAGGGCGCACCAAACATCCTCAACGTCAGCTTCAACTATGTTGAAGGCGAGTCGCTGATCATGGCGCTGAAAGACCTGGCCGTTTCTTCCGGTTCAGCCTGTACGTCTGCAAGCCTCGAGCCATCCTACGTGCTGCGTGCGCTGGGTATGACCGACGAGCTGGCACACAGCTCTATCCGTTTCTCTTTAGGTCGTTTCACTACCGAAGAAGAGATTGACTACACCATCAAGCTGGTTCGTAACTCCATCGGCCGTCTGCGCGACCTTTCTCCACTGTGGGAAATGTTCAAGCAGGGCGTGGATCTGAACAGCATTGAATGGTCACATCACTAATCGGTTCATAAGGAGAATTCAGTCATGGCATACAGCGAAAAAGTTATTGATCATTACGAGAACCCACGCAACGTTGGCTCTTTTGACAACAGCGACGAGAGCGTAGGTAGCGGTATGGTTGGCGCGCCAGCATGTGGCGACGTGATGAAGTTGCAGATTAAAGTCAACAATGAAGGTATCATTGAAGACGCGCGCTTCAAGACCTACGGCTGCGGTTCTGCTATCGCGTCCAGCTCCCTAGTGACCGAATGGGTGAAAGGCAAGTCTCTGGACGAAGCACAGGCAATAAAGAACACGGATATTGCTGACGAACTCGAACTGCCACCGGTGAAAATTCACTGTTCCATCCTGGCAGAAGACGCGATCAAAGCCGCTATTGCGGATTATAAAAGCAAACGTGAAGCAAAATAATTGAGGTTTGAGTATGTCGATTACCCTTAGCGACAGCGCTGCCGCGCGAGTAAGCTCTTTTCTGGCGAACCGTGGTAAAGGCTTTGGCCTGCGACTGGGCGTACGTACCTCCGGCTGTTCTGGTATGGCTTACGTACTGGAGTTTGTTGATGAACCGGCGTCCGACGATACCGTGTTTGAAGACAAGGGCGTGAAGGTGGTGGTCGATGGCAAAAGCCTGCAATTCCTCAACGGCACTCAGCTGGACTTCGTCAAAGAAGGCCTGAACGAAGGGTTCAAATTCACGAACCCGAACGTCAAAGACGAGTGTGGTTGCGGCGAAAGCTTCCACGTTTAACCGCGCGTCATCCGAAACCCCACCGCAGGACTCCTGTGCGTGGGGTTTGTTCTAACAGGCTACCCCTGAGATTGTTATGGATTACTTCACTCTCTTCGGCTTACCCGCTCAATACCCGATTGACCTCCAGGCCCTGACGGTCCGTTTCCAGGATCTGCAGCGTCAGTATCATCCGGATAAATTCGCGAGTGGTACTCAGTCAGAGCAATTGGCTGCGGTATCGCAATCTGCGACCATCAACCAGGCCTGGCAGACGTTGCGCCATCCGCTGGCGCGTGCAGAATACCTGCTCTCGCTTCACGGTTTTGACCTCGCAAGCGAACAGCACACCGTGCGCGACACGGCATTCCTGATGGAACAGCTGGAGCTGCGTGAAGAGCTGGATGAGATTGAACAAGCCAAAGACGAAGCGCGTCTGGAAAGCTTTATCAAGCGCGTGAAAGGCATGTTTGATACCCGCCATCAGCAGATGGTGGAGCAACTGAACAACGAGACGTGGGACGTGGCGGCAGATACTGTGCGCAAACTCCGTTTTCTCGATAAACTACGAAGCAGTGCTGAACAACTCGAAGAAAAGCTGCTCGATTTTTAATTTCGGAAGCAATTATGGCCTTATTACAGATTAGTGAGCCTGGCTTAAGTGCCGCACCGCACCAGCGTCGTCTGGGGGTGGGTATTGACCTGGGTACCACCAATTCCCTCGTGGCGACCGTGCGTAGCGGCCAGGCGGAAACGCTGGCTGACGAGCAGGGCCGCCATCTGCTGCCTTCCGTGGTCCACTACCAACAGCAGGGCCACGTGGTCGGCTTTGATGCCCGCGCCAATGCGGCGCGCGACCCAGCGAATACCATTAGCTCTGTGAAGCGCATGATGGGCCGCTCGCTGGCCGATATTCAGACCCGTTACCCCCATTTGCCGTATCAGCTGCAGGCCAGCGAAAACGGCCTGCCGATGATCGCAACTGAGGCCGGTCTGCTGAACCCGATTCGTGTCTCTGCGGATATCCTTAAAGCGCTGGCTGCGCGTGCGACGGCCACGCTTGAAGGGGAACTCGACGGCGTCGTGATCACCGTTCCGGCCTACTTTGACGATGCACAGCGTCAGGGCACCAAAGACGCCGCGCGTCTGGCGGGCCTGCACGTGCTGCGTCTGTTGAACGAACCGACGGCGGCTGCTATTGCTTACGGCCTCGACTCAGGTCAGGAGGGGGTGATCGCGGTTTACGATCTCGGCGGCGGAACCTTTGATATCTCTATTCTGCGCTTGAGCCGCGGGGTGTTCGAAGTGCTGGCTACCGGCGGTGATTCTGCGCTGGGTGGTGATGACTTCGACCACCTGCTGGCTGACTACATTCGCGAACAGGCGGGCATTAGCGATCGCAGCGACGCACGCGTACAGCGTGAACTGCTGGATGCGGCAATCGATGCCAAAATTGCGCTCAGCGATGCGCAGACCGTCACGGTTAACGTGGCCGGCTGGCAGGGGGACATCACGCGTGAACAGTTTAACGATCTGATTACCTCTTTGGTAAAACGCACGCTGTTGGCCTGCCGTCGCGCATTGAAAGATGCCGGCGTTGAGGCGAATGAGGTGCTGGACGTGGTTATGGTGGGGGGGTCCACACGCGTGCCGCTGGTGCGTGAACGCGTGGGCGAATTCTTTGGCCGCACGCCGCTGACCTCCATCGACCCGGACAAAGTGGTTGCCGTGGGCGCGGCTATCCAGGCCGATATTCTGGTCGGCAACAAGCCGGACAGCGAAATGTTGCTGCTGGACGTCATTCCGCTGTCGCTGGGTTTAGAAACCATGGGTGGCTTGGTGGAGAAAGTGATCCCGCGTAACACCACCATTCCGGTGGCGCGCGCGCAGGAGTTCACCACCTTTAAAGACGGCCAGACCGCGATGTCCATCCACGTGATGCAGGGCGAGCGCGAGCTGGTGCAGGACTGCCGCTCTCTGGCGCGCTTTGCGCTACGCGGTATTCCGGCGCTGCCAGCGGGCGGCGCGCATATTCGCGTCACCTTCCAGGTCGATGCGGATGGCCTGCTCAGCGTCACGGCGATGGAAAAATCAACCGGCGTTGAATCGTCCATCCAGGTGAAGCCATCCTACGGCCTGACCGATGGCGAAATCGCCTCCATGATTCAGGATTCAATGAGCTACGCCGAGCAGGATGTGAAGGCGCGTATGCTGGCTGAACAGAAAGTTGAAGCCGCACGCGTGCTGGAAAGCCTGAACGGTGCACTCGCTGCCGATGCCGCGCTGCTAAGCGCCGCCGAGCGTCAGGTGATTGACGACGCTGCCGCGCACTTAAGCGCAGTAGCCCAAGGCAATGATGCTGATGCAATAGAAGAAGCCATTAAAAACGTTGATAAACAAACCCAGGACTTCGCCGCTCGCCGCATGGACAAATCTGTCCGCGTCGCGCTGAAAGGCCAGTCCGTGGACGAGGTTTAATATGCCAAAGATTGTTATTTTGCCTCATGCGGACCTCTGTCCGGATGGCGCTGTTCTGGAAGCGAAGACCGGTGAAACCATTCTCGATGTTGCCCTGCGTAACGGTATCGAAGTGGAACACGCCTGTGAGAAATCCTGTGCCTGCACCACCTGCCACTGCGTGGTGCGTGAAGGGTTCGACTCTCTTGCCGAGAGCACCGAAGACGAAGACGACATGCTGGATAAAGCATGGGGTCTGGAGCCAGACAGCCGTTTAAGCTGCCAGGCGCTGGTGACAGATGAAGATTTGGTCGTGGAATTCCCACGCTACACCATCAACCACGCACGCGAGCATTAATATGGGACTGAAGTGGACAGACAGCCGTGAGATCGGCGAAGCGCTCTACGACGCGAACCCGGATCTCGATCCAAAGACCGTACGATTCACCGATATGCATCAGTGGATTTGCGATTTAGAGGATTTTGACGACGATCCAAACGCATCCAATGAAAAAATTCTGGAGGCGATTCTGTTAGTCTGGTTAGATGAAGCAGAATAGAAAATGAAAACGGGCTGCCTTCTGGCGGCCCGTTTGCTAGTTGCTAATAAGGATAAATAAAATGACCGAAGCGATGAAGATTACGCTCACCACACAGCCTGCAGACGCACGCTGGGGCGAGAAAGCCACCTACAGCATCAACAACGACGGTATTACCCTGCACCTGACAGGCAAAGATGACACCGGCCTGATTCAGCGCGCCGCGCGTAAAATTGACGGCCTGGGTATTAAGCATGTTTCTCTGGACGGCGAAGGCTGGGATACCGACCGCAGCTGGGCATTCTGGGCAGGTTATAAAGGCCCGAAAGGCACCCGTAAAATTGAGTGGGCAAACCTCGATGAAGCTGGTCAGAAAGAGCTGGAAAGCCGCCTGCAGATTATTGACTGGGTGCGTGACACCATCAACGCGCCAGCGGAAGAGTTAGGCCCAGAGCAGCTGGCGCAGCGCGCCGTTGACCTGCTGTGCGGCGTAGCGGGCGAGAAGATGTCCTACCGCATCATCAAAGGTGAAGACCTGCGCGAGCAGAACTACATGGGTATCCACACCGTGGGCCGTGGTTCTGAACGTCCTCCGGTGCTGCTGGCTTTGGACTTCAACCCAACCGGCGACAAAACTGCACCTGTGTTTGCCTGCCTGGTCGGTAAAGGCATTACCTTCGATACCGGCGGTTACAGTCTGAAGCAAAGCGCATTCATGGACTCAATGAAATCCGACATGGGTGGTGCGGCAACCATTACCGGCGCGCTGGCATTCGCGATTACCCGCGGTCTGAACAAGCGCGTGAAGCTGTACCTGTGCTGCGCCGACAACATGGTCAGCGGCAATGCCTTCAAGCTGGGCGACATCATTCGCTATCGCAACGGTAAAAACGTTGAAGTGATGAACACCGATGCCGAAGGCCGTCTGGTGCTGGCCGATGGCCTGATTGATGCGTCTGCGCAGAAACCAGAATTGATCATCGACATGGCGACCCTGACCGGTGCGGCGAAAACGGCATTGGGTAACGACTACCACGCGCTGTTTAGCTTCGACGATAAACTGGCAGCCCGTCTGCTGGCGAGTGCTGCAGCAGAAAACGAACCGTTCTGGCGTCTGCCGCTGGCCGAGTTCCATCGCAGCCAGTTACCGTCTAACTTTGCCGAGCTGAACAACACCGCGAGCGCGGCGTTCCCTGCAGGGGCAAGCACTGCTGCCGGTTTCCTGTCTCACTTCGTTGAGAACTACCACGAAGGCTGGCTGCACATTGACTGCTCTGCAACCTACCGCAAAGCGGCGGTTGAGCAGTGGTCTGCGGGCGCAACCGGTCTCGGCGTGCGTACCGTGGCGAACCTGCTGACTGCTGAGTAATTATTGCCCCTCACCCCAGCCCTCCCCCTACAAGGGAGAGGGTTAGGAGGAGGGGGAATTCGACATCTGGAACTGTTATGTCCGAAACCAAAAACGAATTAGAAACCCTGCTGGAACAGGCGGCAACCGAGCCCGCCCACCGTCCGGCATTTTTCCGCACGCTGCTGGAATCCACCGTTTGGGTGCCAGGCACGGCGGCGGAAGGTGAACAGGTTGTGGAAGACAGCGCGCTGGATCTGCTGCACTGGGAGAAAGATGATGGCACCTCGGTGATCCCGTTCTTCACCTCTCTGGAAGCCTTGCAGGAAGCTGTGGCAGAGGAACAGGCGTTTGTGGTGATGCCGGTGCGCACACTGTTCGACATGACGCTGGGGCAAACTCTGTTCCTTAACGCCAAACTGCCGACCGGAAAAGAATTTACGCCGCGCGAGATTAGCCATCTGGTGGGCGAAGAGGGCAACCCGCTGAGCACGCAGGAAGTGCTGGAAGGGGGCGAAACGCTGTTGTTGTCCGAAGTAGCCGAACCGCCAGCGCAGATGATTGATTCTCTGACCACGCTGTTCAAAACCATCAAGCCGGTAAAACGCGCCTTCCTTTGTTCCATTAAAGAGCGCGCGGACGAACCCCCGATCCTGCTGATTGGCATCGAAGCGGACGGTGATATCGACGAGATTATTCAGGCTGCGGGAAGTGTTGCTACCGATACGCTGCCGGGAGATGAACCGATTGATATCTGTCAGGTGAAAAAAGGTGAAAAGGGCATTAGCCACTTTATTACCGAGCACATCACGCCATTCTATGAGCGTCGCTGGGGCGGATTCCTTCGCGATCTCAAAACCACCCGCATTATCTGATAGCACTGGGGTGAGTACTCACCCCGTTGCTTCCAACAGCAGCAAATCCATCAACAGCACCAGATTAGACTCGAACGACGTCACGCCAGCGGCTTCGGCGGCGTAATGTACCGCTTCGTCATACAACGCGAAATGCAAATCCGCCATGCTCGCCAGCGTATTGGCAGAGGCGCGGGTAAAGGCCACCACCGTCATGCCAACGTTTTTGGCAATCCGCGCTTTATCCAGCACCTGTTCCGTTTCGCCGCTACGCGAGACGGCAATAAACACCTGATAACGTGCAGCGTTACTTAGAAAAATATTCCTGCTGTCGCCGGGCCCGGAAATAAAGGCTGTTTTGCCCAACACCTGCAATTTCTTGGTGAGGTACTCGGCAAAAAGATACGAAAACCCGGCACCGTAGAGAAAGAAACTCTCTTTCTGGCGCAACAGATCGGCAAACTGCTGGCGTTTTTCTTGTGTAACCCACTGGAATGTCTGCTGATAATTCGCAATAAACTGGCCGAACAGGGCAGGTAACTCCGGGAGGTCATTCCTTTGCGCAGCGATGTGCGGGGTGTCTGAAAGAAGCTGTTTGCAGTGCCAGATAAACTCGCTAAAACCGCTAAACCCCAGCTTCTGACACAGGCGCATAATGGTAGCGGTAGAGACGAATGTCGCCAGTGCCAGCTCGCGCACCGTGATGTTACCCACCAGCAGCGGATGTTCCGTGAGGTGAGCGAGCACGCGATACTCCGCGCGGGTCAATGACTCCCCGCGCGTTAAGAGCGTTGTCAGGCGGTTATCCATTATTTGGCAGGTTCAACCGGTAAATCATCTCGGGCACCCCATTCGCTCCACGCGCCGTCATAGAGCGTCACATCGTCTGCGCCAAGCGTGGCGAGCGCCAGAATGACCACGCAGGCCGTTACGCCGGAACCACAGCTGGCAATCACGGGACGATGTAAATCCACGCCCTGACGGTCAAAAATGACGCGCAGTTCGTCGGTGGTTTTAAGCTCACCTTCAAACACTAAATCACCCCAGGGAACGTTCAGAGCGCCAGGAATATGGCCGCGCTTTAACCCCGGGCGCGGTTCATCCGCTTCGGCATTGAAACGCGGTGCAGGGCGAGCATCGACGATCTGCGCTGTTTTTTCATGGCTAACGACCAGCACATCGGTCAGACGTTTTACAATATTGGCGTCAAACGTGGCGTCGAAATCCCCTTCCGGCAACGTCGCGTCACCCTGCTGGAGCGGCAGCTCATCGCGCTTCCAGGCGGCGAGTCCGCCCGCAAGAATCGAGACTTTTTCCGCACCGAAGTTCTTCAACATCCACCACGCGCGCGGGGCGGAGAAGAGATTGCCTTCGTCGTAAACAACCAGATGCTTGTCGCGGCTGATGCCAAGCTCGCGCATTGCCACGGAGAAGGCTTCCGGACGCGGCAGCATGTGCGGCAGGGGAGAGGTGTGGTCAGAGAGGGCTTCAATATCAAAAAATACCGCGCCAGGCAGATGCCCTGAACGGTACTCACCGGGAACGTCGCGATGCTCTTGGCCCGGCGGGGCCATACGCGCGTCTATAATCTGGACTTCCGGGTCGTCGCTGTGCTCAATCAGCCAGTCGGCGGCGACAAAATATGAGGTGGACATGGGTGCCTCCATTCTTTTCCGTAAAAAAGGATTGTCGGTGTTTTTTCTGACACCGACAAGCACACCACGTTCAACTCGCGAGCAACGCCTTATTTTTTCACCGCTTCGCCGTTATTCCAGGCTTTTTGCAGCGCGGGCCAGTAATCACGGTTTGCGTCTATCATCTCATCGAGAATCGCTTTTGCATGTTCCATGGTGGGCACGGTGCGGTTCAGGGTGAATGCCTGCAGCGCTTTTTCATAGCTGCCCTCTATGGTGGCTTCCACCAGCAGCTGTTCAGAGGCGAGCTGCTGTTGCAGCAGCGTTTGGTAGAACAGCGGCACCTGACCCACGCGTATTGGCTCTGGCCCTTCAGAGGTGATATAGGCTGGCACCTCCACCACGGCATTGTAAGGAAGGTTGGTAATCGCCCCGCGGTTTTCCACCATCACCAGATGGCGCTGGCGCAGGTCGAAGGCCAGCGAGCAGGCAACATCAACAATGAATTCACCGTGTACACCAACGTGGAAGGCATCCGACAGTACGCCGGTGCGCTTGTACTCTTCTGCGGCAGCGAACAGCTTTTTCTCGCGCCCATTCATCACTTCGTTAGCGCGGGTGTATTCCGGGTTCTGGTGCTCGACAATCTGGTTCGGCATCAGGTAGTACTGCAGATACGGGTTCGGCAGATATTCCGGGAAATTGTCCATGATCGGTTTGATGTTGCGCCAGGTTTTTACCCACGAAGGATCGGAATGCTGCGGATCGGTTTTCGCAGCATCTTCCGTCAGCAGGCCAAACTTCGCGATATGTCGACGCAGCTCCGGCAGCTTGTCTTCGCCGTCCACCAGCACGCGGGTAAACCAGCCGAAGTGGTTCAGACCAAAGTAGTCCACCTCCAGCTTGTGGCGATCGACACCCAGAATCGCCCCCATATTACGCATCGCGGCCACCGGCATATCGCAGATATTCAGCACGCGGGCGGTCGGACGCAGACGGCGCACGCCTTCCGCGACGATCGCCGCCGGGTTGGAGTAGTTTACGATCCACGCTTTTTCATGCGCGTAGAGATCCACCAGATCGATAAGCTCCACCATCGGCAGGATGGTGCGCAGGCCGTACGCCAGCCCGCCAGGGCCGCAGGTTTCTTGCCCAACCACGCCGTGACGCAATGGGATCTTCTCGTCCTGCTCGCGCATTTTGTACTGGCCAACGCGCATCTGGGCGAAGACAAAGTGTGCGCCGCTGAAAGCCACTTCCGGGTCGCTGGTGACGGTAAATTTAATGCTCTGGCTGTGGTCGCGAATAACCTTCTCTACCACCGGCGCAATGGTGTTCTGACGCGCGTCGTCGATATCGTAGAGGCGTATTTCTGCCAGCGGGAAATCCTGCAGGCGTACCATCAGGCTTTTCACAATGCCCGGCGTGTAAGTGCTGCCGCCACCGGCAATAGAGAGAATAAACGGGGGTTTAAACATCTTTAGCTCCTTTCAGAGAAACGTCTCAACGGCTTCTCGCATTTTTTTGACATGCAGCCCGTAGACCACCTGAACGTTGTTACCTTGTTTGATAATCCCTTTCGCGCCGGTCGCCCTGAGGCGCGGTTCGTCGATGATTGCGACATCCTTCACCGTGACGCGTAAGCGGGTGTAGCAGTTATCCACTACTTCAATATTTTCTCGTCCGCCCAGACCCGACACGATGGATTCACCCAGCCCTTCATTGTTTCCCTTCGCCTGATACTCGTGCTTGCTATAGAGCCGCGTTTCCTGTTCGTCATCTTCTCGGCCCGGCGTCTTCATGTTGAAACGCAGGATCAGAAAGCGGAACACCACGAAGTAGAGGGCGAACATAATCAGCCCAACCACGAGGTACATTGGCCAGTTGGATTTCTCGGTGCCGAGCGGCAGGTTGTAAAGAATGAAATCAATAATCCCGTTAGCGCCAATCGCATGAACGCCAAACAGCGAGAAGAGCATCATGCCGATGCCGGTCAGCACCGCGTGCACCACGAACAGCAGAGGGGCAACAAACAGGAACGAGAACTCAATCGGTTCGGTCACCCCCACCAGCAGAGAGGTCAGCGCGGCAGGGATAAGAATCGCTTTTGCCGCAGCCTTACGTTCTGGCTTCGCGGTCATATACATTGCCAGCGCCGCCGCAGGCAGGCCAAACATCTTGCTGATGCCACGCGCGTCCCACACGACCGTGCTGCTAAGCTGTTTCACCTGCGGGCAAGCCATCTCGGCAAAGTAGATATTGCGCGCACCCTGGTAGGTGGCGCCGCAGACCTCTTGCGTACCGCCCAGTTCGGTATACAGGAACGGCGTATAGACCAGATGGTGCAAACCGGTTGGCACCAGAATGCGCTCCAGGAAACCGTAAATGGCCACACCGAACGGACCAGAGTCTTTGATCACCAGCGCCAGGGTGCTGATGCCATGTTGGGCAAACGGCCAGAGTTCACTCATCACCACGCCGAGGAGCATAGAAATGGGAAGCATCACAATGGCGACAAAACAGTGGCCGGAATAAATCGCCATCGCGCCATTAAACTGTACGCTGGCGTATTTGTTGTACAGGTAGCCGGAGAGTGCTCCGGTCAGGATCCCGGCAAAGACGCCCATCTCCAGTACCTGAACTCCCAGTACCATGGCTTGCCCGGCAGCTTTCATCTGGTCTGCCGGGGCAAGTTCGCCCTGCAGCTGCAGCGTGACGTTCATGGCATTGATAAACACCACAAAGGTCACCAGACCAATCAGGGCGGCGTAGCCTTTATCACGGGTCGCCAGGCCAATGGGGATACCCACGGCAAAGACCAGCGCCAGGTTAACCAGCACTGATACGGCAGATTTAGCGATAAGCTGACCCAGGTTCTGGATTAACGGGTGGCCGAGAAATGGCAGATAGTCTGCCAGGTTACCGTTACCCAGCACGTTACCCAGCGCGATAAAAAGGCCGACAATCGGTAAGATAAGTACCGGTCCGTACAGTGATTTTCCGAAATTTTGTAGGGCGTTCACGGCTCGTTTCATGGCTATCTCTCTTATTGAACCGCGCACTCGGTGTGCGTCTTGGGCCTTAAACTAGCAGGCAACTGGCGGGTTCATCCAGCTATCTGATTGTTTTAAAAACAAATGACTTGAAAGGTAACATGTAACGTTTGACGATGTGATCGGCGTTGCAGCACCGGCTGCCAGGTTGCGACTCTTTGCGAGGTGCTTTCCAGAATCTCAATTTGGACTTTTTGTATTAATGAAACTTGCGGATAATACTTATCCGGATGACGAGCAACAGGCTCCATGGGCCAGGGATAAAGATGAAACCGTTTCGCTTAGCCGCGATTTCTCTCGCGCTACTCACCACATTTGCGCTTGTTGGCTGTGATAACAGCGACGAAAAACCTCAGGCTGCGGCTCCCGCAGCGTCCACGACGGCAACGGCAGCAAAAACGCCGGAAAAACCTGACGCCGGAACGCTGGCCAAACTGGCCGCCCAAAGCCAGGGCAAGGCGCTAACGCTACTGGATGCCTCTGAAGTACAACTCGACGGTGCCGCCACGCTGGTGCTGACTTTCTCTGTTCCGTTGAACCCTGACCAGGATTTTGCAAAGACGGTGCACGTGGTGGATAAGAAAAGCGGTAAAGTGGACGGCGCGTGGGAGCTGGCACCCAACCTGAAAGAGCTGCGCCTGCGTCATCTTGAACCAAACCGTAATCTGGTCGTGACCGTTGAAGGCGGTCTGCAGGCGCTGAACAAAGCGACCTTTGGCACGGATTATGAAAAAGCCCTGACGACCCGAGATATTGAACCGACGGTGGGTTTCGCCAGCCGCGGCTCGCTGCTGCCGGGAAAAGTGGTGGAAGGGTTGCCGGTGATGGCACTCAATGTTAACAACGTTGACGTCAACTTCTACCGCGTGAAGCCAGAGTCGTTGGCCTCGTTTGTGAGCCAGTGGGAATACCGTAATTCTCTGACCAACTGGGAATCCGACAATCTTCTGAAAATGGCCGATCTCGTCTATACCGGCCGTTTTGATCTTAACCCGGCGCGAAATACGCGTGAGAAATTGCTGCTGCCGCTGCGCGATATTAAACCGCTGCAGCAGTCTGGCGTGTACATCGCTGTGATGAACCAGGCCGGGCACTACAACTACAGCAATGCCGCTACGCTTTTCACCTTGAGTGATATTGGGTTATCTGCTCACCGTTACCATAACCGGCTGGATATCTTCACCCAAAGCCTGGAGAACGGTGCGTCGCAGCCCGGTGTTACTGTCACCTTGTTGAACGATAAAGGCCAAACTCTGGCCGAGGCCAACAGCGATGCAAACGGCCATGCAACGCTGGAAACCGATAAAGAAGCGGCGTTAATCCTGGCAAGCAAAGAGGGTCAGACCACGCTGCTTGACCTTAAGTTACCGGCGCTTGATCTGGCAGAGTTCGATATCGCTGGCGATCCCGGTTACAGCAAGCAGTTCTTTATGTTTGGCCCACGCGATCTCTATCGTCCTGGTGAAACGGTGATCCTTAACGGATTATTGCGCGACAGCGACGGTAAGCCGCTGCCTGCGCAGCCGGTGAAACTCGACGTACTACGTCCAGACGGGCAGGTGGCGCGCACTATCGTCGTTCAGGCCGAGAACGGCCTCTACCGTTTTAATTATCCACTCGACGGTGGAGCACAGACCGGTACGTGGCATATCCGGGCCAATACCGGAGACAACCTGCAGCGTTTGTGGGATTTCCATGTTGAAGATTTTATGCCGGAACGCATGGCGCTGAACCTGACCGGGCAAAAAGCGCCGGTTTCACCGCAGGATGATGTGGCGTTTAACGTTGTGGGTTATTACCTGTATGGCGCACCGGCCAACGGTAACGCTCTGCAAGGCCAGCTTTTCCTGCGTCCTCTGCGCGATGCCGTTAGCGCGTTACCGGGCTTCCAGTTTGGTGATATTGCCGAAGACAACCTAAGCCGCAGCCTGGATGAAGTTCAGCTTACGCTGGATGAGCAGGGGCGAGGTGAGGTCTCTGCAGAAAGCCAGTGGAAAGAGGTGCACTCCCCACTGCAATTGATCCTGCAGGCCAGCCTGCTGGAATCAGGCGGTCGTCCTGTGACGCGCCGCGCTGAACAAGCTATCTGGCCAGCGGCTGAACTGCCGGGCATTCGCCCGCAGTTCGCCAGTAAAGCGGTGTATGACTATCGCACTGACACCACCGTTAACCAGCCGATCGTCGATGAAAACGGTAATGCCAGCTTCGACATCGTCTATGCCGATGCCAGCGGCGCAAAAAAGGCCGTTTCAGGATTGCAGGTTCGGCTGATTCGCGAGCGCCGTGACTACTACTGGAACTGGTCAGAGAGCGATGGCTGGCAATCTCAGTTTGACCAAAAAGATTTGGTAGAAGGCGAGCAGGAACTGACCCTCAAAGCCGGTGAAACCGGTAAGGTCACTTTCCCGGTTGAGTGGGGCTCTTACCGGCTGGAAGTGAAAGCACCTGACGATATCGTCAGCAGCGTGCGCTTTTGGGCGGGCTACAGCTGGCAGGATAACAGTGACGGCACTGGAGCCGCTCGCCCTGACCGCGTGACGCTGAAGATCGATAAACCGTCTTACCAGCCAGGCGATACCATTAAATTGCATATTGCTGCTCCGGCTGCGGGTAAAGGGTATGCGATGATCGAATCCAGCGAAGGCCCGCTGTGGTGGAAAGAGATCGACGTGCCTGCAAACGGGCTGGATATTTCTATCCCGGTAGATAAAGCCTGGAAACGTCACGATCTCTACCTCAGCACGCTGGTGGTTCGTCCTGGTGATAAATCCAAATCGGCTACGCCGAAACGTGCGGTTGGCCTGTTGCATCTGCCGATGGGTGACGAAAATCGTCGCCTGAATATCGCCCTGGATAACCCGCAGAAAATGCGGCCAAACCAGCCGCTGACGGTGAAGGTAAAAGCCAGCGTGAAGGAGGGGGCAGTACCTCAGAAAGTGAACGTGCTGGTGTCGGCAGTCGACAGCGGCGTGCTGAATATTACCGACTACGTTACGCCAGATCCGTGGCAGGCCTTCTTTGGTCAGAAGCGCTATGGTGCCGATATCTATGATATATACGGCCAGGTCATTGAGGGGCAGGGGCGCATGGCCGCGCTGCGCTTTGGTGGTGATGGTGATGAGCTGAAGCGCGGGGGTAAGCCGCCGGTGAACCACGTCACGATTATTGCCCAGCAGGCGCAGCCGGTAGCGCTGGATGCAAACGGTGAAGGTACCATTACGTTACCCATCGGAGACTTCAACGGTGAGCTGCGTTTGATGGCGCAGGCGTGGACGGAAGAGGACTTCGGCAGCAGTGAGGGTAAAGTGATTGTGGCGGCACCGGTGATTGCCGAGCTCAATACGCCGCGTTTCCTGGCAAGCGGAGATACCTCCCGGCTGACGCTGGATCTAACCAACCTGACCGACCAGCCGCAAACGTTGAACGTCACCTTGACCACGTCCGGCAAGCTGTCGCTGGAAGGCGCTCAGCCGCAGCCGGTTCAACTGGCGCCAGGCGTGCGCAGTACGCTGTTCATTCCGGTACGTGCGCTGGAAGGTTACGGTGACGGTGAAATTACCGCACAGGTGACAGGTCTGCAGTTGCCGGGTGAGACGTTTGCGCCTCAGCAAAAGAGCTGGAAAATTGGCGTGCGTCCGGCCTTCCCGGCGCAAACGGTGAATACCGGTGCCATGTTAAATCCGGGTGAGTCCTGGACCGCTCCGGCGCAGCATATCAGCGGCTTCTCTCCTGCTACCCTGCAGGGACAGCTGATGCTAAGCGGAAAACCGCCGCTTAATCTGGCACGCTATATTCGTGAACTGCAGGCGTATCCTTATGGATGCCTGGAGCAAACCACCAGCGGTCTGTTCCCGTCGCTCTATACCAACGCAGCACAACTCACTGAGCTTGGCATCAAGGGGGACACGGACGACAAACGCCGTGCAGCCATTGATACAGGCATCTCCCGTCTGCTGCAAATGCAGCGTAACGACGGTGGGTTCGCGCTGTGGGATAAAAACGGCCCGGAAGAGTACTGGCTGACGGCCTACGTCACGGACTTCCTGGTTCGCGCCGGTGAGCAGGGTTACAGCGTACCGGCGGATGCCGTAAATAACGCCAACAACCGCCTGCTTCGCTACCTTCAGGACCCGGGCATGATGTCCATTCGCTACAGCGATGACACGCAGGCCAGCAAGTTTGCAGTTCAGGCGTATGCTTCGCTGGTGCTGGCTCGTCAGCAAAAAGCACCGCTCGGCGCGCTGCGTGAGATCTGGGAGCGACATGGGCAGGCGGCTTCCGGTCTGCCGCTCATGCAGCTGGGTATGGCGCTCAAATTGATGGGCGATGTGCCGCGCAGCCAGCAGGCGCTGGATCTGGCGCTTAAAACGCCGCGTAACGACAGTAAAAACTGGATGGCGGATTACGGCAGTGCGCTTCGCGACAGCGCGCTGATGCTCTCCCTGCTGGAAGAGTATAAGCTGCTGCCGGATGCGCAAAACGCGCTGCTGAATACCTTATCTGAACAGGCATTCAGTCAACGCTGGCTTTCAACACAGGAAAGTAACGCGCTGTTCCTTGCCGGTCGTTCACTGCAAACCCTTAGCGGGACATGGCAGGCGAAAACCTCTCTGTCTGGCACGCCGGTAAGCAGTGACAAGGTGCAGATTCAGAACCTGAACGGCGATCGGCTTGCTGCGCTGCAGGTGACCAATACCGGGTCGGCACCGTTGTGGGTGCGTCTCGACACTACCGGTTACCCGGAATATGCGCCAGAGTCCTCGTCAAACGTGTTGCAGATTGAACGTCACATTCTGGCGACCGACGGCAGCACGAAGCCACTCTCTTCCCTGAAGAGTGGCGAACTGGTGCTGGTGTGGCTGGACGTCAAAGCTAGCCAGAACGTGCCGGATGCGCTGGTGGTCGATCTGCTCCCAGCAGGGCTGGAGCTGGAAAACCAAAATCTGGCGAACAGCAGTGCCAGCTTGCAGGACAGCGGCAGCGAAGTGCAAAACCTGCTTAGTCAGATGCAGCAGGCCGACGTTCAGCATATGGAGTTCCGGGACGATCGCTTTGTGGCGGCAGTGCCTGTCAACGAAGGACAGCCCGTGACGCTGGTTTATCTGGCGCGCGCGGTGACGCCTGGCACGTATCAGGTGCCGGCCCCAATGGTGGAATCCATGTACGTTCCGCAGTGGCGGGCGACAGGTGCGGCCAGCGGCCCGCTGATTGTTGTTCCGTAATATGTCGATAGCACGTCTGATACGCTCCCGCTGGCTTTGGCTGGCGGGAGCGCTTCTCGTTTTATGGGGGCTGATCGTTGCTGCCGATCGCCTGTGGCCGTTGCCTCTGAAAGAGGTCAACCCCGCACGGGTCGTCGTCGATGAGCAGGGTACGCCGCTGTGGCGTTTTGCCGATAGCGAAGGTATCTGGCGCTATCCCGTCACCATAGACGAGGTTTCGCCGCGTTATCTTGATGCCCTAATCCAGTACGAAGATCGCTGGTTCTGGGACCACCCGGGAGTGAACCCGTTCTCTGTGCTGCGTGCTGCGTGGCAGGATCTCAGCGCCGGGAAGGTGGTGTCTGGCGGCAGTACGCTTACCATGCAGGTGGCCCGTCTTCTGGATCCGCATCCGCGCACGTTTGGCGGTAAAGTTCGCCAGCTCTGGCGGGCGATACAGCTGGAGTGGCATCTCTCGAAGCGCGAGATCCTTACGCTCTATCTCAACCGTGCTCCCTTTGGCGGCACGTTGCAGGGGGTTGGCGCGGCAAGCTGGACGTATCTGGGCAAGCCGCCGTCGCAGTTGAGCTACTCTGAAGCTGCGCTGCTTGCCGTGTTACCGCAAGCGCCAAGTCGCTTACGTCCTGACCGCTGGCCAGAACGAGCGGAAGCTGCGCGTAACAAAGTGCTTGATCGAATGGTAACGCAGGGCGTGTGGTCAGCCGAACAGGTTAAAGAATCCCGCGAAGAACCGGTATGGCTCGCCCCACGGCAAATGCCTCAGCTGGCCCCGCTTTTTTCACGCATGATGCTGCGTAAAAGCCGCGAAACGAAAATTGTCACCACCCTGGACGCCGCCCTGCAGCGTCAGCTCGAAGAACTGGCAATGAACTGGAAATCACGGCTGCCTGCACGCAGCTCCCTGGCGATGATCGTCGTGGATCATACGGACATGAAAGTGCGCGGCTGGGTAGGTTCGGTAGATATCAACGATGACAGTCGCTTTAGCCATGTCGATATGGTCAACGCGATCCGATCGCCGGGATCGGTCCTGAAACCCTTTATCTACGGTATGGCGCTGGACGATGGCTTGATCCATCCCGCCTCGTTGCTTCAGGACGTGCCACGAAAAACGGGGGATTACCGTCCTGGAAACTTTGATAGCGGCTTCCACGGGCCGGTCAGTATGAGTGAAGCACTGGTTCGTTCACTTAATCTGCCCGCGGTACAGGTACTGGAAGCATTCGGGCCTAAACGTTTTGCCGGCATGCTGAGCAACGCGGGCTTGCCGCTGCTCCTCCCTGCGGGGGCGCAGCCTAACCTATCGCTGATCCTGGGGGGGGCCGGTGCGCGCCTGGCGGATATCACGGCCGCCTACAGCGCGTTTGCCCGACAGGGTAAAGCAGGGCGGCTACGCGTGCAGCCGGGCGATCCGCTGATAGAACGTCCCCTGTTGTCACAAGGTTCTGCGTGGATCATTCGTCGAATATTGGCTAATGAAGCGCAGCCTTTACCGGATGGCGCGCTGCCGCAGGTTGCGCCACTGGCATGGAAGACGGGAACCAGCTACGGCTACCGCGATGCCTGGGCAATTGGGCTTAACGCCCGGTATGTGATGGGCATCTGGACCGGGCGGCCAGATGGAACGCCCGTCGCCGGTCAGTTTGGTTTTGCGAGTGCCGTTCCACTGTTGAATCAGGTGAATAACATGCTCCAGTCACACTCAACGGTAGACGAGGCTCGTCTGCCGCGTGACCCTCGGCCGCAAAGCGTAGGGCGGGGCATTATCTGCTGGCCGGGCGGTCAATCGCTGCCGGAAGGGAGTGAAAACTGCCGACGCCGCCTGTCAACATGGCTTTTGGAAGGCAGTGAGCCACCGACATTGTTGCTTCCTGAACAGGAAGGGATCCGCGGGATCCGCTTCCCGGTTTGGCTGGATAAAGCGGGCAAGCGCGTTGCGGCTGATTGCCCGGACGCGACGGAGAAAACCCTGGACGTCTGGCCGCTGCCGTTGGAGCCGTGGCTACCCCCTTCGGAACGCCGTTCGATACGGGTTCCTTCCTCTTCAGCAGCATGTCCTCCGCTATCGCAAGATGCACCTGCGCCGCTGATGCTCACCGGCGTACGTGAAGGAGCCGTCATCAAACGTCTGCCGGGTGAGTCCCGGGTTTCGTTACCGCTACAGGCGACCGGTAACAGCGGCGAGCGCTGGTGGTTTTTGAACGGTGAACCGCTGGACGTCAAAGGAAGAGTTTACACATTACAGCTTGATAAGTCGGGTGATTATCAGCTACTGGTAATGGATGAGACGGGACAAGTGGCGACGGTGAATTTTTCGCTGCAGTAACACAAAAAAAACCTTCAGGTGTGAGCTGTTGCTAAAACTCGTCTTATTTTAAAAAAATGTTACCTGAATCCATAGGCAATGGCGCTATTGCTCATTATAATCCGCGCCACACCATACTCAGGTATGCAAAACAACAGAACATTTGACAGAGGTTATCATGGCTATTGAACGTACTTTTTCCATCATCAAACCAAACGCGGTGGCAAAAAACGTTATTGGCAGCATCTTCGCTCGCTTTGAATCAGCAGGGTTTAAGATCGTTGGCACCAAAATGTTGCACCTGACCATTGAGCAGGCTCGCGGTTTCTACGCAGAGCACGAAGGTCGCCCATTCTTTGACGGCCTGGTAGAGTTCATGACCTCTGGCCCGATCGTCGTATCCGTACTGGAAGGCGAAAACGCAGTACAGCGTCACCGCGATCTGCTGGGTGCAACCAACCCGGATAACGCGCTGGCAGGTACACTGCGCGCTGATTACGCAGATAGCTTCACCGAGAACGGTACTCACGGTTCTGACTCTGTTGAATCTGCAGCACGCGAAATCGCTTTCTTCTTCGCTGAAGGCGAAGTGTGTTCACGTACCCGTTAATTTAACGGTTTCGTTTACATATTATTTTCGTAAATGCCGCGTGCAGACGTGGCATCCCTGCGCCAGACTTTGTACAATGCAACGCCCCGGACGAGCAGACTGCTTTCCGGGGCGTTTCTTTTCAACCCTCCACGGGCCATAACGTGTAACAACGAGGCCGGAAAATATTATGTCTGAACTAGTGAATACCTCCGAAGTCGCCATTCCTGCGGTTCCCAATAAAAATGGAAAAATCAACCTGCTGGATCTGAACCGTCAGCAGATGCGCGAGTTCTTTAAAGATATGGGTGAGAAGCCGTTTCGTGCCGATCAGGTTATGAAATGGATGTACCACTATTGCAGCGACGACTTTGATGACATGACGGACATCAACAAAGTGCTGCGTAATAAGCTCAAAGAAGTGGCTGAAATCCGCGCGCCGGAAGTGGTGGAAGAGCAGCGCTCTTCAGATGGCACCATCAAGTGGGCGATTGCCGTTGGCGATCAGCGCGTTGAAACCGTGTACATCCCGGAAGACGATCGTGCCACGCTGTGTGTCTCTTCTCAGGTAGGTTGCGCGCTGGAATGCAAATTCTGCTCTACGGCGCAGCAAGGTTTTAACCGTAACCTGCGCGTGTCTGAAATTATCGGCCAGGTGTGGCGTGCCGCGAAAATCGTGGGGGCGGCGAAAGTGACCGGTACCCGCCCAATCACCAACGTGGTGATGATGGGAATGGGTGAGCCGCTGCTGAACCTGACCAATGTGGTGCCGGCCATGGAAATCATGCTCGACGATTTCGGTTTTGGTTTGTCCAAACGTCGTGTCACCCTGTCTACCTCAGGCGTTGTGCCTGCGCTGGACAAACTGGGCGACATGATTGACGTTGCGCTGGCCATTTCTCTGCACGCACCAAACGATCAAATCCGTGACGAAATTGTGCCTATCAACAAAAAGTACAATATCGAAACCTTCCTTGCAGGCGTTCGCCGCTACCTGGAGAAATCCAATGCGAACCAGGGCCGTGTAACCATTGAGTACGTCATGCTGGATCACGTAAACGATGGCACCGAGCATGCGCATGAGCTGGCTGAACTGCTGAAAGATACGCCGTGCAAGATTAACCTGATCCCATGGAACCCGTTCCCGGGAGCGCCTTATGGCCGTAGCTCGAACAGCCGTATCGACCGTTTCTCCAAAGTGCTGATGGAGTACGGTTTCACCACGATTGTGCGTAAAACCCGTGGTGATGACATCGATGCCGCATGCGGACAGCTGGCAGGTGACGTCATTGACCGTACCAAACGCACTCTGCGTAAACGCATGCAGGGTGAGGCGATTGCGGTCAAAGCTGTTTGATTATTATGCACTCACGGCGCATTATCTGCGCCGTGAAGCATAATCTTACTGAATAATCAGTCAGATTCGTGATGATTGATTAATAATTACGGTGCGTTTCATATGACTTTCGGGCAGTATGTAACGACGTAACAACAGTTTAGCCACACGGGCAGGGCTGCACTGTCTTCTCCGGACGGACAGTCTTATACTGGCTGCTTGAGGCTAACTGATCAGAAGTTTCGCGGTGCGGGTGGCATTGTGACTCGCCGGCACCTGAACCCTTATTTTTCACGTACCAGTAGTTGTAGCGAATGAATACTGAAGCCACTCACGACCAAAATGAAGCACTCTCCACTGGCGTTCGTCTTCGCAACGCCCGTGAACAACTCGGACTCAGCCAGCAAGCTGTTGCAGAACGCTTGTGCCTGAAGGTTTCCACGGTTCGCGATATTGAAGAAGATAAGGCGCCTGCCGATCTGGCTTCAACATTTTTGCGCGGTTATATCCGCTCTTACGCAAAACTGGTGCATATCCCCGAAAACGAATTACTGCCAATGATGGAGAAGCAGGCACCGGTCCGTGCAGCAAAAGTTGCACCGATGCAGACCTTCTCTCTGGGGAAACGCCGTAAAAAGCGCGATGGTTGGCTGATGAGCTTTACCTGGCTGGTGCTGTTCGTGGTAATCGGCCTGACGGGCGCATGGTGGTGGCAAAACCACAAGGCGCAGCAGGAAGAAATCACCACGATGGCGGACCAATCCTCCGCTGAGCTGAACCAATCCGGAAATGACAACGCCCAGAGCGTGCCGCTGAACACCGACGGCGGGGCAAGCTCCAGCGAGCCGCAAACGGCAGCCACGGATGCACCTGCAACCGACGCTGCACAGACGCCAGCGGTAACGAACGATGCGACGCCTGTGCCACAGGCCCAGGATCAAAACGCTGTGGTTTCACCTTCTCAGGCTAATGTCGATACCGCGGCAAACGCACCTGCGGCGACACAGCCCGCAGCAGCGTTGCCAACTGACCAGGCTGGCGTGGCAAATACAGCCGCTGATCCAAACGCGTTGGTCATGAATTTCAATGCCGATTGCTGGTTAGAAGTGTCTGATGCGACGGGTAAAAAGCTGTTCAGTGGTCTACAGCGTAAAGATGGCACGTTAAACCTAACGGGCCAGGCACCTTATAAACTTAAAATCGGCGCTCCGGCAGCGGTACAGATCCAGTATCAAGGAAAACCTGTCGACCTGAGCCGCTTTATCAGAACTAACCAGGTTGCGCGTCTTACCGTTAATGCCGAACAATCAGCAGCACAGTAATAGACGGGCAACGCGGGAGATTTTTCATGCATAACCAGGCTCCGATTCAACGTAGAAAATCGAAACGGATTTACGTTGGGAATGTGCCAATCGGCGATGGTGCACCTATCGCCGTTCAGTCAATGACCAACACGCGCACCACAGATGTGGAAGCGACGGTCAACCAAATCAAAGCATTAGAGCGCGTAGGCGCGGACATCGTTCGCGTCTCTGTGCCGACAATGGATGCCGCAGAGGCTTTCAAACTGATTAAGCAGCAGGTGAGCGTTCCGCTGGTTGCTGACATCCACTTTGACTACCGCATTGCACTGAAAGTTGCCGAGTATGGCGTAGATTGCTTGCGTATCAACCCGGGCAACATCGGCAGCGAAGAGCGTATCCGCACGGTTGTGGATTGTGCGCGCGACAAGAACATTCCAATCCGTATCGGTGTTAATGCCGGTTCTCTGGAAAAAGATCTGCAGGAAAAATACGGTGAGCCAACGCCACAGGCGCTGCTCGAATCCGCTATGCGCCATGTTGATCATCTGGATCGTCTTAATTTTGACCAGTTCAAGGTCAGCGTAAAAGCGTCCGACGTGTTCCTGGCCGTTGAGTCTTATCGTCTGCTGGCAAAACAGATCGATCAGCCTCTGCACCTCGGGATCACCGAAGCGGGCGGCATGCGCAGCGGTTCTGTTAAATCGGCGATTGGCCTGGGCCTGCTGCTCTCTGAAGGGATTGGCGACACGCTGCGCGTTTCGCTTGCGGCTGACCCGGTAGAAGAGATCAAAGTCGGTTTCGATATTCTGAAATCACTGCGCATCCGCGCGCGTGGGATCAACTTCATTGCTTGCCCAACCTGCTCGCGTCAGGAGTTTGACGTAATCGGTACGGTGAACGCTCTGGAGCAACGTCTGGAAGATATTATCACCCCAATGGACGTTTCTATTATTGGTTGTGTGGTCAATGGTCCAGGTGAAGCGCTGGTGTCAACGCTGGGCGTCACGGGCGGGAACAAGAAAAGTGGTCTCTATGAAGATGGCGTTCGTAAAGATCGTCTGGATAATAGTGACATGATCGACCAGCTTGAAGCTCGCATTCGCGCCAAAGCCGCTATGATGGATGAGACGCAGCGCATCATCGTTCAGCAGGTTGAAAAATAACGTGATGGGAAGCATGACGCTTCCCATGTATGATTGAACCCATTCTTTGGGTTTTTTTTGTATATAGAAAGAGAATAAACGTGGCAAAAAACATTCAAGCCATCCGCGGCATGAACGATTATCTGCCTGGCGAAACCGCCATCTGGCAGCGCATTGAAGGCACACTGAAACAGGTGCTCGGCAGCTACGGTTACAGCGAAATCCGTTTGCCGATTGTAGAGCAGACCCCGTTATTCAAACGCGCGATCGGCGAAGTAACCGACGTGGTTGAAAAAGAGATGTATACCTTCGAAGACCGCAACGGCGATAGCCTGACCTTGCGCCCGGAAGGTACGGCGGGCTGCGTACGCGCCGGCATCGAACATGGTCTCCTGTACAATCAGGAGCAGCGCCTGTGGTATATCGGCCCGATGTTCCGCCACGAACGTCCGCAGAAAGGTCGTTACCGCCAGTTCAACCAACTGGGTGTTGAAGTCTTCGGTCTGCAAGGGCCAGATATTGACGCTGAGTTAATTATGCTGACCGCCCGCTGGTGGCGTGCGCTCGGTATTGCTGACCATGTATCCCTGGAACTGAACTCTATCGGTTCTCTTGACGCGCGTGCTAACTACCGCGATGCGTTGGTCGCATTCCTGGAACAGCATCAGGAGAAGCTGGACGAAGACTGTAAACGTCGTATGTACAGCAACCCGCTGCGTGTTCTTGATTCCAAAAACCCTGACGTACAGGCGCTGCTCAATGACGCACCTGCGCTGGGGGACTACCTGGACGACGAGTCTCGCGAGCACTTTGCGGGTCTGTGCAAGCTGCTAGAAGCGGCGGGCATTGCCTATACCGTAAACCAGCGTCTGGTTCGCGGTCTGGACTACTACAACCGCACCGTGTTCGAGTGGGTAACCACCAGCCTCGGTTCGCAAGGCACCGTTTGTGCTGGCGGCCGTTATGATGGTTTGGTTGAGCAGCTTGGCGGTCGTGCAGCTCCGGCGGTAGGTTTCGCCATGGGCCTTGAGCGACTTGTTTTGCTGGTTCAGGCAGTTAATCCGGAATTTAAAGCAGATTCCGTTGTCGATATATACCTGGTGGCTTCAGGTGCGGATACGCAGTCTGCGGCAATGCAGCTTGCTGAACGCATTCGTGACGAACTGCCGGGCATTAAGCTGATGACCAACCACGGCGGCGGCAACTTCAAGAAACAGTTTGCACGTGCCGATAAGTGGGGCGCAAGTATTGCACTGGTGCTGGGTGAGTCCGAAGTGGCTAACGGCGAAGTGGTGGTGAAAGACCTGCGCTCTGGTGAGCAATTAACGGTAACGCAGGACGGCGTTGCGGCGCACTTGCGCACTTTATTGGGCTAAGGAGAAGGACTGCGTGGAAATTTACGAGAACGAACACGACCAGGTCGACGCGATCAAACGCTTCTTTGTTGAAAATGGCAAAGCGCTGGTTGTTGGGGTTATTTTAGGTGTAGGTGCGCTGATTGGCTGGCGTTACTGGAACGGCCACCAGGCCGATTCCGCACGTGGCGCTTCTCTGTCATACGAAACTACGGTTAGCGCGATCCGTGCCGATCAGCCGCAAACGCTGACGGCGGCAGAGAAATTTGCCGCAGACAATAAAAACACCTACGGTGCGCTGGCCGCACTGGAAGTCGCTCAGCAATACGTTGATAAGAACGAGCTCGACAAAGCGGCTGCGCAGCTGTCGCAGGGTCTTGCTGCTGCAAGCGATGATAATCTCAAAGCGGTCATCAATTTGCGCCTGGCACGTATCCAGGTTCAGCAGAAAAAAACCGATGAAGCGTTGAAAACGCTCGATACCATCAAGGGCGAAGGTTTTGCTGCCATTGTTGCCGATTTGCGCGGAGAAGCACTGCTGAGCAAAGGTGACAAAGCGGGCGCGCGTAAAGCGTGGCAAGCCGGCGTAGATAGCAATGCTTCACCTGCGCTGAGCGAAATGATGCAGATGAAAATAAATAATTTGTCCGTCTGAGAGGGACCCGATGCAATTGCGTAAATTACTTCTGCCAGGACTGCTTTCTGTTACGTTATTGAGTGGATGTTCACTGTTCAGTGGCGAAGAAGATGTTGTCAAAATGTCCCCGCTGCCGACTGTTGAAAACCAGTTTACCCCGTCAACCGCCTGGAGCACGTCGGTGGGCGACGGAATTGGTGACTTCTATTCCAACCTGCATCCGGCATTTGCGGATAGCGTTGTCTACGCGGCTGATCGTAAAGGCACCGTGAAAGCCCTTAACGCCGATGACGGGAAAGAAGTGTGGTCTGTGAACCTGGCGGAAAAAGACGGCTGGTTCTCCCGTAAACCGGCACTGCTTTCTGGCGGCCTGACCGTTGCCGGTGGCCACGTGTATGTTGGCAGCGAAAAAGCACAGGTTTATGCGCTGAACACCAGCGATGGTTCTGTTGCGTGGCAAACCAGCGTAGCGGGTGAGGCGCTTTCTCGTCCGGTGGTGAGTGATGGTCTGGTGTTGATTCACACCAGCAACGGTCAGCTGCAGGCACTGAACGAAGCCGATGGTCTGGTGAAATGGACCGTTAACCTGGATATGCCATCTCTGTCTCTGCGTGGCGAATCTGCTCCGGCTACCGCATTTGGCGCTGCAATTGTTGGCGGCGACAACGGTCGCGTGAGCGCGGTACTGATGCAGCAGGGCCAGATGATTTGGCAGCAACGTATCTCTCAGGCCACCGGTTCGACTGAAATCGACCGTCTGAGCGACGTTGATACAACGCCGGTTATCGTCAACGGTGTGGTCTATGCGCTGGCGTATAACGGCAACCTGACTGCGCTGGATCTGCGTAGCGGCCAGATCATGTGGAAACGTGAACTGGGTTCCGTAAATGATTTCGTTGTTGATGGCAACCGCATCTATATGGTTGATCAGAACGACCGCCTGCTGGCGCTGAGCACTGAAGGTGGTGTGACGCTGTGGACGCAAAGCGATCTTCTGCACCGTCTGTTGACCGCACCGGTACTGTACAACGGTAGCCTGGTAGTGGGTGATAGCGAAGGTTACATGCACTGGATTGACCCGGAAACGGGCCGCTTCACGGCGCAGCAGAAAGTTGACAGCTCGGGCTTCCTGACGGACCCGGTTGTGGCTGATGGCAAACTGCTGATTCAGGCAAAAGACGGTACGGTATACGCGATCACGCGTTAATTACCCTGCGGTTGTAGTATACTAAACGGCTCCTGTTCACTCAGGAGCCGTTTTGACATTTTTAAAAACGCCGCAAAAGCGACGTTATTTTGAATTTTATGAGGCTTCAAACATGGTACCTGTGGTCGCGCTTGTCGGGCGCCCTAACGTTGGAAAATCCACTCTTTTTAACCGTTTAACACGCACCCGTGATGCGCTGGTTGCGGATTTCCCGGGGCTGACGCGTGACCGTAAGTACGGTCGTGCAGAAGTGGAAGGACGTGAGTTCATCTGTATTGATACCGGCGGTATCGATGGCACTGAAGACGGCGTTGAAACCCGCATGGCGGAACAGTCTCTTCTGGCGATTGAAGAAGCGGACGTTGTGCTGTTTATGGTGGATGCCCGTGCTGGCCTGATGCCTGCAGACTCCGCAATTGCCAAGCATCTGCGCGCGCGTGAAAAACCCACTTTCCTGGTGGCGAACAAAACTGACGGTATTGATGCCGATCAGGCCGTTGCAGATTTCTGGTCCTTAGGCCTGGGTGAGATCTATCCGATCGCGGCATCCCACGGTCGTGGTGTTACCAGCCTGCTGGAAACCGTTCTGCTGCCGTGGGTTGACGAAGTTAACCCGCCAGAAGAAGTTGACGAAGACGCTGAATATTGGGCGCAGTTCGAAGAGGGTATAGAGGGCGAAGAAGAAGAGCCTGAAGACACCTTCAACCCGCAGGATTTGCCAATCAAACTGGCAATTGTGGGCCGTCCAAACGTAGGTAAGTCTACGCTCACTAACCGTATTCTCGGTGAAGAACGTGTCGTTGTGTATGACATGCCGGGCACTACCCGTGACAGCATCTATATCCCCATGCAGCGTGATGAGCGTGAGTTTGTTCTCATTGATACTGCGGGTGTACGTAAGCGTGGGAAAATCACCGATGTGGTGGAAAAATTCTCCGTTATCAAAACTCTGCAGGCGATTGAAGATGCCAACGTGGTGCTGCTGGTTATCGACGCACGTGAAGGTATCTCCGATCAGGATCTCTCTCTGCTCGGCTTTATCCTCAATAGTGGGCGCTCACTGGTTATCGTCGTCAATAAGTGGGACGGCTTAAGCAACGAAGTGAGAGAGCAGGTGAAAGAGACCCTGGACTTCCGTCTGGGCTTTATCGACTTTGCTCGCGTGCACTTTATCTCTGCGCTGCACGGTAGCGGTGTAGGCAACCTGTTTGAGTCAGTTCGTGAGGCCTACGACAGTTCCACCCGTCGTCAGAGCACCGCGATGCTGACCCGCATCATGACTATGGCAGCAGAAGACCATCAGCCGCCGCTGGTGCGTGGTCGTCGCGTGAAGCTGAAATATGCCCACGCCGGTGGTTATAACCCGCCGATTGTGGTGATCCACGGTAACCAGGTCAAAGACCTGCCGGATTCCTACAAGCGCTACCTGATGAACTACTTCCGTAAATCACTGGACGTGATGGGTACGCCTATCCGCATTCAGTTCAAGGAAGGGGATAACCCGTTTGCCAACAAACGCAACACGCTGACGCCAAACCAGATGCGTAAGCGTAAGCGTTTGATTAAACACATTAAGAAAAGCAAGTAATCGTTGCCGCTCTCACGAAAACCCGCGCCAGGCGCGGGTTTTTTTCGCTCATTCATGCCGAATTTGTTCCCTGTGTGATGTCAATCACTATTCACTTTTAACCATCTTTAAATCTAAGAAACTAGACAATCATCGAATTTTCATCTTAAAGTCCAGGGTCCGGTACTAGACAAAACTAGCGCCCGGTTATCAAATGGTTAACTCACTTTTCGCCACAGGTAAAAAATCGGTCAGATACGTAACTGGCTGGCGTACCTGTTGGTGTTTACAAGCACGACGACATACCTTTCGGGAGAATTATGCAATCCTCTGTTAATCAAAAAGAAAGCCGAACGTTCTTCGGTCATCCGTATCCGCTCGGTTCGCTGTTCTTCACCGAAATGTGGGAACGTTTCTCGTTTTACGGCATTCGTCCGTTACTGATCCTGTTCATGGCGGCCACCGTTTATGACGGCGGCATGGGGCTGGCGCGTGAAAACGCTTCGGCGATTGTCGGGATTTTTGCCGGTACCATGTACCTGGCGGCGCTGCCGGGCGGCTGGCTGGCGGATAACTGGCTCGGCCAGCAGCGCGCGGTCTGGTACGGCTCGATTCTTATTGCGCTGGGTCACCTGTCGATTGCGCTTTCGGCGTTCATGGGCGACAACCTGTTCTTTATCGGCCTGATGTTCATCGTTCTGGGTTCAGGATTGTTCAAAACCTGTATCTCGGTCATGGTCGGCACGCTGTACAAAAAAGGCGATGCCCGTCGTGATGGCGGCTTCTCGCTGTTCTATATGGGCATCAACATGGGCTCGTTTATCGCGCCACTGATCTCCGGCTGGCTGATTAAATCTCACGGCTGGCATTGGGGCTTCGGTATCGGCGGTATCGGGATGCTGGTTGCGTTGATCATTTTCCGCGTGTTTGCTGTGCCGGCGATGAAACGCTATGACGGCGAAGTGGGTCTGGACTCCACCTGGAACAGCCCGGTGGTGAAGCGTAAGGGCGTCGGCACGTGGCTGGTGGCGCTTGCGGTAGGTGTCGCGATTATCGTTACGCTGATTGCGCAAGGTGTGATTGTGATTAACCCGGTCGCGGTTGCCAGCATGCTGGTGTACGTCATTGCTGCGTCGGTTGCCCTTTACTTCATCTACCTGTTTGTCTTTGCAGGTCTGAACCGCAAAGAGCGCGCCAGACTGCTGGTCTGCTTTATCCTGCTGGTCTCTGCTGCGTTCTTCTGGTCCGCGTTTGAGCAAAAACCAACGTCATTTAACCTGTTTGCCAACGACTACACTAATCGCATGATTGGTGATTTTGAAATCCCGGCGGTGTGGTTTCAGTCGGTCAATGCCCTGTTTATCATCCTGCTTGCACCGGTGTTTAGCTGGGCCTGGCCAAAGCTTGCCAGCATGAACATTCGTCCGAGCAGTATCACCAAATTTGTTATCGGTATTCTCTGCGCGGCAGCGGGCTTTGGTCTGATGATGCTGGCAGCGCAGAACGTGCTGGACAACGGTGGTGCGGGCGTTTCTCCGTTCTGGCTGGTGGGCAGTATCCTGATGCTGACGCTGGGCGAGCTGTGCCTAAGCCCGATTGGTCTGGCGACCATGACGCTGTTGGCGCCGGAAAGAATGCGTGGGCAGATGATGGGCTTGTGGTTCTGCGCAAGTGCACTGGGTAACCTGGCTGCAGGTCTGATTGGCGGCCACGTAAAAGCCGACCAGCTGGACATGCTGCCGGATCTCTTCGCCCGTTGCTCTATTGCGCTGGTTATCTGCGCTGCGGTACTGATCGTTCTCATTGTTCCGGTGCGTCGTATGCTGGAAAATGCACAAACGAAACCGGCTGCTAACGCCTGATAACACCTCGACGTTGCCGGGGCAGGGGTGAGGCCCCGGCAATTGACTCCACGAGGTAAGCACATGCAGTTAGGGTTTGTTGGACTGGGCGCGGTGGTTGAAACCGCATATCTTCCCGCTTTACGTCGCCTCTTAGGCGATTCGGCTCGCTGCTTTGGGTTTGATGTTCAGCCTGCAAAGCACCCTGAAGGCATAACGCGCTGCGCGTCGCTTGCCGAACTCCTCGCCACACCGCTAGATACCTTGTTTATTACCACCGCATCCCTGCATCACCTTGAGGTGCTTGAACTGGCGCTGGCCTCGCCGGTGTCCCGCATTGTGGTCGAAAAACCGATTGTCGCTACACTTTCGCAAATCGACACGCTAAAAAAACGGCTGGCCCAGCCGGGCGTAGCGAGCCGCGTGTTGGCGCTCGATCACTGGATGGCGCGTCTCGAAACGGTGAGGCGGGCGCTGGTGGGCAGCGTTTCCGACATCGTCAGAATCGAGGGTTTCTTGCAGGAGCCGAGCGGATTTAACGCTGCGGGTGAACCTGTCGCGCTCAACTTTGCCACCGGTGAGCCCGATACGCGAACCCTTCGCCACCCTGATGGCGTGATTCTGGATATCGGCACTCATGTGCTGGCGATGCTGCGTGAAACCCTGCGCTATCTGGGGGGCAGCGACGAGTTGGCTTTACAGGTTGTGACGGCCAAAGATCGGCTGGGGCGGAGTATTGCAAAAGGGGACCTGACCACGGCAGAAGGCGAAGCGCATCTTCAGGGGCAGGTTAGCGGCGTGCCGGTTAATATCTGGCTCAACAAATACGCAGGTCCCGCGGGCGGTCAGAAAGGATTACGACTCTACCTGCGCGACGGGCGTACGATTAGCCACGATCGACGGGGTACTGAAGATGTGCTGGAATTGCTGGATGGCGATGACGTTCAACGCTGGAGCGTTACCGGCGCGATTTACGAACGCTGTCTGGCAGACGCTATTTTGGGCAAACACAGCCTGTTTGAGCGCGATCCACAAGAGGTAAGCCGCACGACGTTGCGCAGGTTTCAGGAAGTTGCGTTACTACTGACCTTACAGCAACAGTTGCGTGGTTCACACTAAGCGCATCGTGGTAAAATCCGTTCAGAAATGATTGTCCTTAAAGGAGCCACCATGTCTATCACCTGTCCGGATTGCCACGCAGAGCTGGAGCCACAAAACGGCGTGGCGCACTGCGATCGCTGTCATCACGATATTCCGCTGGAAGCACGCTGCCCGGAGTGCCATAAGCCGCTCCAGGTCCTAAAAGCCTGCGGCGCGGTAGATTATTTCTGCCAGAACGGCCACGGGTTGATCTCTAAAAAGCGCGTGGAATTTGTGCGGGTTTAATCGGGCTTTCTCTTCCGCGTTTTTTTCGCAGGCGTTACGCCTTTCACTTCGCTTTCCACCCAGCCGTCAGACAGGCGGGTGGTGAGCACATCGCCGGCTTTGACCTGTTTAGTCTGCTTCAGCACTTTACCATCCGTTGCGGTCGTTACGCTGTAGCCGCGCGCCAGCGTGGAGAGCGGGCTAACGGCTTCGAGATGGGTCACTGCGTTACCAAAGCGTTCGCGGGTAGCGCTCAGACGGGCACGCAGGTTTTCCGCCAGCCGGTATTCCAGCTGTTGAATACGCGTTTGTGCGCGATAAATTTTTGGCTGCGGGTTCTGCTGATTCAAACGCTGGGTGATTCGCTGCTGGCGGGTTACCGCGCGTTTGAGCTGGGTATCCAGCGCGAAGTTCATACGCTGACGCAGGCGCTCCAGCACGGTTTGCTGGCGGGCTAGCCGCAATTGCGGATGCTGCTGCTGCAGGCGATGATGGATCTGGGTAAACCGTCGCGTGCGGTTGGCAAGGAAATAGTCCATCGCCATCTCCAGACGCTGCTGACCGTTCTGCAACTGACGCAGCAGCTCAAGCTGATTACGGCTCACCAGTTCTGCCGCGGCGGAAGGCGTTGGCGCGCGCAAATCCGCAACAAAATCAGCGATGGTCACGTCTGTTTCGTGCCCGACGGCGCTCACGACGGGAATGACGCTTGCGAAAATCGCCCGCGCCACACGCTCGTCGTTAAAGCTCCATAAATCTTCCAGCGAACCGCCTCCGCGCCCGACGATCAGCACATCACACTCCTGACGCGCGTTAGCCCGTTCTATGGCGCGCACGATCTGACCCGGTGCATCGTCACCCTGAACGGCCGTGGGATAGATGATGACGGGCAGTGACGGATCGCGACGTTTCAATACGTGCAAAATATCGTGCAGCGCCGCACCGGTTTTTGAGGTGATTACCCCAACGCAGTGGGCAGGTGAGGGGAGCGGTTTTTTGAATTGCTGATCGAATAACCCCTCTTCAGAGAGCGCCGCTTTTAGCTGCTCATACTTCTGCTGCAGTAAACCTTCACCCGCAGGCTGCATGCTCTCGACGATAATTTGATAATCACCGCGCGGCTCGTACAGCGTGATATTGGCGCGAACCAGAACCTGCTGGCCGTGCTGAGGGCGAAACGTCACGCGGCGGTTGCTGTTGCGGAACATCGCGCAGCGCACCTGGGCGGTATCGTCTTTTAGCGTAAAGTACCAGTGGCCGGATGACGGCTGGGTGAAGTTAGAGATTTCACCGCTGATCCAGACTTGCCCCATTTCCTGCTCAAGCAGCAAACGAACCGTTTGATTAAGGCGGCTAACAGTAAAAATTGAGGGGGATTGAGAGGATAACATGTGAGCGGGATCAAATTCTAAATCAGCAAGTTATTCAGTCGATAGTAACCTGCTGAGAGGCAATCGCAAGCATTTTTTTTAAAAAAGTGTAGATGCAATCGGTTACGCTCTGTATAATGCCACGGCAATATTTAACCACCCAGGTCAGAGATATTGCCCATGCTACGTATTGCTAAAGAAGCACTGACGTTTGACGACGTCCTCCTCGTTCCCGCTCACTCCACCGTTCTGCCGAATACTGCCGATCTCAGCACGCAGTTAACGAAAACGATTCGCCTGAACATTCCTATGCTCTCTGCGGCAATGGACACCGTGACCGAAGCGCGCCTGGCTATCGCCCTGGCACAGGAAGGTGGCATTGGCTTTATTCACAAAAACATGTCCATCGAGCGTCAGGCTGAAGAAGTTCGCCGCGTGAAGAAACATGAATCCGGTATTGTGTCTGACCCTCAGACCGTTCTGCCAACCACCACCCTGCACGAAGTGAAAGCCCTGACCGAACGTAACGGTTTTGCCGGTTATCCGGTGGTGACCGAAGACAACGAACTGGTGGGTATCATCACCGGTCGTGACGTCCGTTTCGTGACTGATCTGAACCAGCCTGTTAGCGTGTACATGACGCCAAAAGAGCGTCTGGTTACCGTGCGTGAAGGCGAAACCCGCGACGTTGTGTTGGCAAAAATGCACGAAAAACGCGTTGAGAAAGCGCTGGTTGTGGATGCAAGCTTCCATCTGCGCGGCATGATTACCGTTAAAGATTTCCAGAAAGCAGAACGTAAACCAAACGCCTGTAAAGACGAGCATGGCCGTCTGCGCGTGGGTGCTGCGGTAGGCGCAGGTGCAGGCAATGAAGAGCGTGTTGACGCACTGGTTGCGGCTGGCGTTGACGTGCTGCTGATTGACTCCTCTCACGGCCATTCCGAAGGCGTTCTGCAACGTATTCGCGACACCCGTGCAAAATACCCTGATCTGCAAATCATCGGCGGTAACGTGGCAACTGGCGCAGGCGCTCGCGCGCTGGCGGATGCGGGTTGTAGCGCAGTGAAAGTGGGTATCGGTCCTGGCTCCATCTGTACCACCCGTATCGTTACTGGCGTAGGCGTTCCGCAGATCACCGCCGTGTCTGACGCGGTTGAAGCGCTGGAAGGCACCGGTATCCCGGTTATCGCTGACGGTGGTATCCGCTTCTCTGGCGATATCGCTAAAGCCATCGCCGCTGGCGCAGCTGCCGTGATGGTTGGCTCCATGCTGGCCGGTACTGAAGAATCCCCGGGTGAAATCGAACTCTACCAGGGTCGTTCTTACAAATCTTACCGCGGTATGGGCTCCCTGGGCGCGATGTCCAAAGGTTCCTCCGACCGTTACTTCCAGACCGATAACGCCGCTGACAAACTGGTACCAGAAGGTATCGAAGGTCGCGTTGCCTATAAAGGCCGTCTGAAAGAGATCATTCACCAGCAGATGGGCGGCCTGCGTTCCTGTATGGGTCTGACCGGCTGTGGTACCATTGACCTGTTGCGTACCAAAGCGGAATTCGTACGTATCAGCGGTGCGGGTATCCAGGAAAGCCACGTTCACGACGTGACGATCACCAAAGAGTCCCCGAACTATCGTCTGGGCTCCTGATTTTCTTCGCCCGACCTTGTGTCGGGCGATTTATTTAATCTGTTTCACTTGCCTCGGAATTAGCGTCAATGACGGAAAACATTCATAAACATCGTATTCTCATCCTGGATTTCGGTTCTCAATACACTCAGCTGGTCGCGCGTCGCGTGCGTGAGCTGGGCGTTTACTGTGAGCTGTGGGCGTGGGATGTCACGGAAGCACAAATTCGCGAATTCAACCCAAGCGGCATCATCCTTTCCGGTGGCCCGGAAAGCACGACCGAAGAGAACAGCCCGCGTGCACCGCAGTACGTGTTCGAAGCTGGCGTGCCGGTATTTGGCGTGTGCTACGGCATGCAGACCATGGCAATGCAGCTGGGCGGCCACGTTGAAGGTTCTAACGAGCGTGAGTTTGGCTATGCACAGGTTGAAGTGGTTACCGACAGCGCCCTGGTGCGCGGTATCGAAGACTCCCTGACCGCAGAAGGCAAACCGCTGCTGGACGTGTGGATGAGCCACGGCGATAAAGTCACCGCGATCCCGTCCGATTTCGTCACCGTTGCCAGCACCGAAAGCTGCCCGTTCGCGATTATGGCGAACGAAGAAAAACGCTTCTACGGCGTGCAGTTCCACCCGGAAGTGACCCACACCCGTCAGGGTATGCGCATGCTGGAGCGCTTCGTGCGTGACATCTGCCAGTGCGAAGCGCTGTGGACCCCGGCAAAAATTATCGACGACGCCGTTGAGCGTATCCGCCAGCAGGTTGGCGATGACAAAGTAATCCTTGGCCTGTCCGGTGGCGTTGACTCCTCCGTGACCGCGATGCTGCTGCACCGTGCCATCGGCAAAAACCTGACCTGCGTCTTCGTGGATAACGGTCTGCTGCGTCTGAACGAAGCCCAGCAGGTGATGGACATGTTCGGCGACCACTTCGGTCTGAACATCGTTCACGTGGAAGGCGAGAAGCGCTTCCTGGACGCGCTGGCGGGTGAGAACGATCCTGAAGCGAAGCGTAAAATTATCGGCCGCGTGTTCGTGGAAGTGTTCGACGAGCAAGCCTTGCGCCTTGAAGACGTGAAATGGCTGGCGCAGGGGACTATCTACCCTGACGTGATTGAATCCGCTGCATCCGCAACCGGTAAAGCGCACGTTATCAAATCTCACCACAACGTGGGCGGCCTGCCGAAAGAGATGAAGATGGGCCTGGTTGAACCGCTGCGCGAGCTGTTCAAAGACGAAGTGCGTAAGATCGGTCTGGAACTGGGTCTGCCATACGACATGCTCTACCGCCACCCGTTCCCGGGTCCAGGTCTGGGCGTGCGCGTGCTGGGCGAAGTGAAGAAAGAGTACTGTGACCTGCTGCGTCGTGCAGATGCCATCTTCATCGAAGAGCTGCACAAAGCTGACCTGTACAACAAGGTGAGCCAGGCGTTCACCGTGTTCCTGCCGGTTCGCTCCGTCGGCGTGATGGGCGATGGCCGTAAATACGACTGGGTTGTTTCCCTGCGCGCTGTAGAAACCATCGACTTCATGACCGCGCACTGGGCGCACCTGCCTTATGACTTCTTAGGCCGCGTCTCTAACCGCATCATCAACGAAGTTAACGGCATTTCTCGCGTGGTGTATGACATCAGCGGTAAGCCACCGGCCACGATTGAGTGGGAATGATCCCGTCAATCCCGTAGCTCAGTAGCCAACGAAGCCCGCATTCATGCGGGCTTTTTTTCACATTTATTTGGCGTTCACCGCCAGTTCAATCACCTTCGCCACCGTCTCCGGCTGGCTCACCATCGAAACATGGCTTGCCGCTACCTCGGATGTTTTGGCATGGATCGTCTTCGCCATGGCACGTTCAAGCGCCGGGTTAATCATCCGGTCATTTTTGCTGACCAGGAACCAGCTCGGTTTGTCATGCCAGGCCGCATGAGCGACTTTATCCCCAAATGCCTCGGCGTTAATCGGCCCCTGCGTTACCGCGATAAGGTTCTGTTCTCCCGCTTTCGCATCCGGCGCGAAGTCCTTGCTGACCGCTTTCGTTGGCAGATACAGGTAGCCATCTGCCGTTTTGGCGATGCCTGCACTTCCCGGCGGGGCAGGATAGCTCCCCACCAGATCCGCCGTCGACTGGTCCGAATCCGGTGCAAACGCGGCGACGTAAACCAGCGATTTCACCCGCGCGTCGTTACCGGCTTCGCTAATCACCGTGCCGCCCCAGGAGTGACCGACCAGCACCACATCGCCACGTGCCCTGGCGATAGCGCGCTGCGTGGCGGCGACGTCATCTTTCAGTGACGTGAGCGGCAACTGTACGGCGATGACCTCGGTGTGCTGTTTTTGCAGCTGGCTGATGACCTTGCTCCAGCTGCTACCGTCGGCAAACGCGCCGTGCACCAGCACCACGCTGGTTGGATTCTGGGCTAACGCACTGGCCGACAGCGCCAGCAGGCCGAACGTCAATGCGGAAAATGCTTTCATCTTCAGGTTCCTTAAAAGTGATGCACCACAGCATGAGGTGGCACGGTGAATTCAATGGTTTTATGGTCGATGGGTTTATGCGTTGGGTCAGCCAGGATAATCGTCACCTTGTGCTTTCCGGCCGGTAGCCCAACCAGGATCACCGGTTCACCACTGGCGTCAGCCCAGTGCCAGGGGGCGTCATCCACAATGACGTGGATATGGCCAATGCGTGGCGTCACCTTCAGCGCGTCGGGCCCAAATACGGGTTCGATACGCAGGTTTTCAGCGCGGTACTGAATAAAAACAGCGCCCTTACTCAACGGGCCAGCAAGCGGTGGGTCAACCACCAGCTTTGCCGGTGGTTGCGGCTGTTCCAGCGGTGCGACGGCTGCAGGGCCATTAACGTCTGCGGCGCTAAGGCCGCCTAACGGTGCGGCCAGAGCGCAGGTCATTGAGGTCAGCGCAAGTACAGGGAACAGTAAAAATCGACGAATCATCTGTGTCTCTCCTCATCAGTTCATCATGACGACAGACACAGAAGACCATTTTTATGTATCGGGGATGTTTGCTGTGGTCGGTTTTTTGTACCGGTTTGTCAGCGTGCCGTCCTGGATACACTGGGATACATTCTGCCTGCCGGCGCAGCGCACGATAGCGAGCGCCAGCCCGGCAATCACCAGCGTCAATCCTGCGGAAACCCACATCGCACCGCTCATCCCCAGGGTGTTATTGAGCCATGCGTAGGCAAACGGCGAGGCTGCCGCCATCAATTGCGCGGGGATCAGTAACAGGCCCGTGCGGCGGGCATAGCTCTGCGCACTGAACAGTTCCAGCGGCAGCGTCGCTTTAACAATGGTCACGAGCCCATTGATGGCGCCATAGCCCAGCACAAACCCGGCAACACTCCAGACAAAGAGTGTGCTGCTCAGCCCGAGGAGAAAACAGATCGGCATGGCGAGGGCGGTAAAGAGCGTTAACCTAAGCGGGGTCAGGCGAGCCCCCGCCAGCACTTCCATCAGTCGTGCGCCGGTTTGTCCTATCCCCCACAGCATGCCGATGGCAACCGGTAAACCGAAACTGACGATAAACTCCGGCAGGTGGGTAGAGGTGCCATTAGAGACAAACGTGATGAGCGCAATGAAGCTCGCGTAGAACCAGCCGTTGCGACGATCGCTGTCCGTCGCTTCCGGTTTTGCCTGGGTGTTGACGGCCAGGCGCTGGTGCGGAAGATCGCGGATGAGCATTGCGCTCAGCAGGCCAAAAAGCGCATACACCTGCAGCGCGTCCTGCCAGCTCATTACCTTCAGCAGCGCATCCCCCAGCGGCCAAAAAAGTGCCGATGCCAGCCCGCCCGCCAGCGTGATGCGGGAAATGGTCCTCCTTGCCTGCTGCCCGTACAGGTTTACCAGCGCGGCGAAGAGGGCATCGTAAAGCGACAGGCGCATGCCGATACCGGTTAGCAGCCAGGCGCTGTACCAACCCGAAAGGGAAGAGGTGGATGCCATTGCCACACAGCTTATCGCAATCAGTAACGTGCCGCTCATCACCACCCGTTGCCCGCCAAAGCGGGCCAGCAAGCGGGCGACAAATGGGGACACCGCCGCCATCACCAGCATCGCCAGCGTCAGGCCGAGGTAAATTTGCGGTGAAGACCATCCTCGGTCGACTGAAATGGCATGGGCGAAGGTGCCGGGCATGTAAAAGGATATGCCCCAGTTGATAAGTTGATTACACCCCGCGGTGAGGGCAAGGCGGCGAGGGAGTGCAGGTGTTTTCATTATTTTTCATTCCGTTATGCGGTTGTCCTGAGCATAACGGGCGCGGTATTGTGCTGGCAGGGCAGCCACCTTATGCGCTGTATAAGAGAAACTTTGAATGACAACGCTCAACCTGGGATATCTCGCAACCTTTCGGCTGGTGATCCAGCGCGGCAGTTTTTCGGCAGCGGCGGATGTGCTGGGCATTTCCCAGCCTGCCGTCAGCCTACAAATACGCCAGTTAGAACAGTTTTTGCAAACGCGGCTGGTTGAGCGCACCGGGCGCGGCATTAAGGCGACCGCCGCCGGACAGGCCCTGCTGGTTCACGGTGAACGCATTGAACTGGCGGTGAATGACGCCGTTCGTTCCGTCAGTGAATTCATCCATGAAGTGAGCGGCACCATTACGCTGGGCACGGGAGCGACCGCCTGTATTCATCTTCTTCCGCCGTTGCTACAGCAGCTGCGCGGCGATTACCCGCTCCTGAGCGTCGGCGTAACAACGGGCAACACCCTCGATATTGTTCGTGCTATCGAAGAAAACCGTCTGGATATGGGGCTGGTGACGCTGCCGGTGAGCGGGCGCGCGCTGGACGTGATGCCCGTAATGGACGAAGAGTTTGTTTTTATTGTGGCGAGGGAACAGCAGAGGGTGTTTAACGACTTAACGCCCGACGTGCTTCAGGCTCAGGCACTGATTGCCTTTGAGTCCGGCAGCGGAACTCGTGCCCTGATTGACGGCTGGTTCGCGGCCAGCGGATACACGATTGCACCGGTCATGCAGCTTGGCAGCATTGAAGCCATCAAAAGAATGGTGCGAGCGGGGCTTGGCTACAGCATCGTGCCACGCATGGCGGTAGAACAGGCGGCTGACCGTGAAGGGCTGGTCGTGGGGTCTTTAGCGCCTGTATTAATGCGGCAGTTGGCGGTTGTGATGCGCCAGGATAAGATCCTCAGCAAGGGGATTGCGGGCATCATTAGGATACTGCAAAGCCAACAGGGGCGTTAGCGCTCGGGAGTTTCGACGGTCAGGCTGGTTTGCTGCGACTGGACTTTGTCCTGGTGGTGATACCAGGCGCCAATGGAGGAATAAACGAAGCGGCCAAAGAAAAACAGGAAGCTGATGAGCAGTATGATGCGGGTCATTCGAGTGTTAAATCGATGTCGTTTGTGCATACGCGTGACCTGACTCACTGTGTTTTTCCTGGCAAACCCTTTTGGGCGATACGGATATTAAGGCACAACGGGAAGAACGGGTCAATTATACGAGGTGTAAAAATCCGTCAATGTTTACATTAACTAATGTTATCGACGTTAAAGTTTGCATTTACCGCATTGATACTAAGAAGATTAGTACCCAATAAAAATCGTCCGAATGATGGGCTCGAATGATTTAGTTTGATTTAAGTCAACGGTTTCTCTGCGCCGATAATTAAAATCCCTCCTCCGTCATGTTTGCCTGGGGTTTTATTGGGCAGCATATCTGTCAGGTTGGATGCCTGTCTTCATTTACCCTCTGGAGCGAAAGGGTTTTAACCGGGCATCTATGACTATTTTTTCCGTCCTGAAACAACATAAAGACCGCTGGTGGGCGCTGCCGTTTATTTTACCCGTCGTGCTGCTTCCCGTGTTGAGCGAGGCCAATACGCTTACGCAGCTGGGCGGCGCACTTGTCGCGCTCTACTATCTGCCACTCTCGTTTCTGCTTTCGGTCATGATGTTTTTTGGCCTGGAGGCTATTCCCGGGATAGCCCTGTCGCTGTTTTTCCGCTACTACCCCTCGGTTGGGCTATTCGAAACCCTCGCCGGTATTCTCCATTTTCTCGTTCCTCTGGTACTGAGCTGGGGCGGTTACCGCGTTTTTGCACCGCGACGTAATATGGCGGCATACGGGGACATGCGGCTGATGGCACAGCGTATCTTCTGGCAGGTTTTCTGCCCCGCAACGCTGTTTCTGATCCTGTTTCAGTTTGCGGTTTATCTCGGGGTCTACGACAGCCGTCAGAGTCTGGCGGGGCTGAACCCCCTGAATATTCGCACGCTGATTAACTATCAGGCGCTGCTGGTAAGCGGGCTAACCGGCGTACCGCTAAGCTACCTGCTTATTCGTCTGATTCGGCATCCGCGGTATATCAACGCGCTGATTTCACAGGTGCGCGCGCAGATAGACAAAAAAGTCACCGTCGTTGAGTTTCTGATCTGGGCGATTGTGCTTGGCGGCTTGCTGTCGTTGCTGTTGATCCCCATGAATGAAAACAGCACCATTTTCAGCACCAATTACACGCTGTCGCTGCTGATGCCGGTGATGCTCTGGGGCGCCATGCGTTTTGGCTATAAGCTGATGTCGATTATCTGGACGCCTGTCCTGCTGGTGTCGATTCACTACTTTTATCACTACATTCCGATGCATCAGGGCTACGGTATGCAGCTGGCGATCACCTCCTCCAGCTATCTGGTCTTTTCGTTTGTGGTGATTTACATGTCGATGCTGGCGACGCGCCAGCGCGCCGTGACTGTTCGTTCGCGCAGGCTGGCGCTGCTTGACCCGGTGGTACACATGCCAAACCTGCGGGCACTGTCGCGGGATCTGGCGAAAAAACCCTGGTCGGCGATCTGTTTACTGCGTATTCCCGAGCTGGAAGTGCTGGGGCGTAACTACGGCGTGATGTTGCGAATTCAGTACAAACAGCAGCTTGCGCAGTGGATAAACGGCACGCTTCAGGGCAATGAGAAGGTCTATCACCTGACCGGGTATGACCTGGCGGTTCGGCTAAACGCCGAGTCGCATCAGCAGCGCATTGAGACACTGGATGAACATATCAAGCAGTTTCGTTTTATCTGGGATGGCATGCCGCTCCAGCCGCAGGTGGGGGTGAGCTACTGCTATGTGCGTTCACCGGTTAACCATCTCTATCTGGTGCTCGGTGAGCTGGGGGAAATTGCGGATTTGTCGCTGTCGACGAACCACCCGGAGAATTTGCAGCAGCGTGGGGCAGTTCATCTGCAGCGTAACCTGAAAGATAAAGTTGAGATGATGAGCCGCCTGCAGCACGCGCTGGAACGCGGCAAATTCGTCCTGATGGTTCAGCCCGTTCGCGGCCTGCGCGGTGACTGTTACCACGAAGTGCTGCTGCGCATGCCCGATGCCGACGGTATGTTGATCTCTCCCGACCAGTTCCTGCCCGTGGCCCAGGAGTTTGGCCTGTCGTCGCGTGTCGACCTGTGGGTGCTGGAACGCACGCTGCGCTTTCTGGCAGAACATCGCGACAGGCTGCCGGGCCAGCGTTTTGCCATTAATCTGGCCCCCTCAACGGTTTGTCGCGTGCAGTTCCCGCTTGAGGTGTCCCGTCTGCTGGTTCAATACGCCGTTGAGCCGTGGCAGCTGATTTTCGAAGTGACGGAAAGCAGTACCTTCGGCAATGCGGAGCAGGCGGCACAGACGCTCCGGCAGCTGCAAAAAATGGGCGTCCGTATTGCGATTGATGATTTTGGCACTGGCTATGCAAGCTATGCGCGCCTAAAAAGCGTCGATGCCGACATTCTCAAAATTGACGGCAGCTTTATTCGTAATATCGTCAGTAATAGCCTGGATTATCAGATTGTGGCTTCTATCTGCCATCTGGCGAGGATGAAGAAAATGCTGGTGGTGGCGGAGTATGTCGAAACAGAAGAGATACGTAGCGCGGTTCACGCACTAGGTATCGATTATGTGCAGGGCTACCTGATTGGCAAACCGGCAGAGCTTGAGTCACTGCTGGAAGCAGAGGCGTCGACAGTCGACGCCTGAGCCATCACGCCGCGACGTCGGCGCTCTCTTCTTCAATCTTCAGCAGCCAGCCGGTGACGGCTTCCCAGTACTGTTGCTCTTTTTCCAGATCCAACAGCACCAGCGCGTTCTGGCTAAACCAGTCGTGCGGGAAGCTCAACGTCCAGTGATGGTCATCGGTTTTCAGCTTCAGTGTCGGCGGCGTAGTGGTCGCCTGGCGCTGGTTATTGAGCAACACGCCGAGGCGCAGCAGCTGAATCAACGGCAGGAACTGCTTTTTCTTAAACAGGGTAAAGCGCGGCAGATCGTCGAGCTTAATGGCTTTACGGTGGTAACGCACCAGCGTGGCCATCATGGTCTGCTGTTCCTGGTTAAAGCCAGGTAAATCACTGTTTTGCAGAATATAGGCCGAATGGCGATGCATCCCGCTGTGATTAATGTTTAACCCCACTTCGTGCAGCATGGTGGCCCATTTCAACAGCGCGGCCAGCTGCGGGTGCGCGAGCTTAGGGTTCTGCTCTTGCCACTGGTCGTACATTTGGGTTGTGGTCTCCAGCACGCGTTTGGCCTGTTCACGGTCAATGTTGTACTGGTTAGCCAGGCTTTGCGCGGTGCGGCTGCGAATGTCTTGATGACGGAAGCGGCCTTCCATCTCATACAGCACGCCTTCACGCAGCGCGCCGTCGGAAAGACGTAGCTCTTTGATGGCAAGCGAATCAAAGACGCCGCAGAGGATGGCCAGGCCCGGCACAAACACCGATTTACGCTCTTCGGACAGACCCGGCAGGCTTAGGGCGTCGAAGTTTTTATGCTTGAGCACCTCGTCGGTGAGCAGAACCAGGCGTTCAGGGGTAATGATCCCGTCTTTTTCGCCCATTGCCAGCAGCACTTCATGCGCGGCTTTAATCGAGCCTGATGCGCCCAGCGCCACGTTCCAGCCCTGAATGCGGTATTGCCAGGCCAGGCTTTCCAGTTTTTGGATCGCAGCCATGCGCGCGCGCTGGAAGTTTTCGCGCGTGATCGCGCCGCCCGGGAAATACATCTGGGCAAAACTGACGCAGCCCATACGACGGCTTTCAACCAGACGAGGCTCAAAGTCTTCGCCAATCACCAGCTCCGTTGAGCCGCCGCCGATGTCGATCACCAGCTTGCGGCCTTTCTCGGGCTGCGTATGTTCTACGCCCATGAAAATCAGACGCGCTTCTTCGTTACCCGAGATGATTTCAATCGGGTAGGGGATCACTTTCTCCGCACGCTTGAGGAATTCCGGCGCGTTCAGCGCCTGACGCAGCGTATGCGTACCCACGATGCACACGCTGGACGGCGAAAAGCCCTGCAGGCGCTCTGCAAACAGTGACAGGCAGTTTAAGCCGCGCTCCATGGCCTCTTCGCTGAGCATGCTGCGGGCGTCCAGTCCATCGGCCAGATGAACGCGCTGCTTCAGGCGGCCAATGATCTGCAACGCGCCATCAACCTCACGGGCGATGACCATGTGGAAACTGTTAGAACCAAGATCGACCGCGGCGAATTCCTGCGGTCGTGGGGTCTTATCATTTATCGGCATAGGTTAATCGGGTTGCTCGAGTGATTTGATATAGTCGTAAATCGCCAGTTGCGACCGCACTTTGCGGCGGTTGCCGCGCGGTACATAGCGGTTACTCAGTTCTTTGTCGATATAGCGTGCTTTCACCGTATCGCTGAACAAAAGCTCGATAATATCGAGGATCTGCTGTTTCAGGCGAGGATCAAGCAGCGGCGTCGCGACTTCAATTCGGTAATCAATATTGCGCGTCATCCAGTCCGCTGAAGAGAGATAAACCTGTTTATCGCCCGCGTTATCGAAAATATAGATTCGGTCATGCTCCAGATAGCGGTCAACGATGCTGATCACGCGAATATTGTCGCTGATGCCTTCCAGTTCCGGGATCAGCGAGCACATTCCGCGGATCAGAAGATTGACCGGAACGCCGGAGCTGGAGGCCGCATACAGCCTGTCCACCAGGCCTTTATCGACCAGGTTGTTGAGCTTCAGCGTAATGCCGGACGATATCCCTTTCTGCGCATTCGCAATCTCTTTATCGATCATATCGTACAGCAGGCGGCGCGAGTTCTGCGGCGACACCAGCAGATAGTCAAAGCTCACCGGACGGTACGGGTTCTCGATAAAGTTAAATACCCGGCGTACTTCGTTGGTGATGCGCGCGTCGGCGGTCAGCAGTGAGTAGTCGGTATAAATTCGCGCGGTCTTCTCGTTAAAGTTGCCGGTGCCGATATGGGCATAACGCACCACGTCTTCACCTTCTTTACGGGAGATGAGGAACAGCTTGGCGTGAATTTTCAGCCCCGGAGCGGAGAAGATAACGTGTACACCGGCTTCCGTCAGACGGCGCGCCCAGTGAATATTGGCCTCTTCGTCGAAACGCGCCTGCAACTCCACCACCACGGTGACTTTCTTGCCGTTGTGGGCCGCGTGGATCATCGCGTCGATGATGCGGGAATCTTTTGCCACACGATAGATGTTGATCTTGATGGCCAGTACGTTCGGGTCAAACGAGGCCTGACGCAACAGTTCCAGCACGTGTTCAAACGTGTGGTACGGATAATAGAGCAGGACGTCACGCTCGCGGATCGCATCGAAACCGTTGCGGAATTTATCGAACCAGATATGACGCAGGCGCGGCAGCGGTTTGTTTACCAGATTAGCCTTGCCGACGTTCGGGAAGCCAATAAAGTCTTTAAAGTTGTGGTAGCGGCCGCCCGGCACAATCGAGTCATAACGCGAAATGGTCAACTTCTCGCGCAGCATTTCCACCATCGCGTCTGGCATATCGCGCTGATACACAAAGCGTACCGGCTCTGCCGTCAGGCGCTGTTTAAGGCTGGATGACATCAGCTCCATCAGGCTGGCTTCCATCTCGTGCACCAGGTCATATTCGGCATCACGGGTCATCTTCATGGAATAGGCGTTCAACGCGTCGTAATCGAAGAAACCTTTAAAGATATCGTCCAGACAGTAGCGCAGGATGTTGTCGAGCAAGATCATCGGCTTGCGACGGCGCGGGGTTTCCGGCGGCAGGTTCACAAAGCGCGGAACCTTATCCGACGGGATCTCCAGCAGCGCGTAGCGAATGGTGTCGCCGCGAATGATCTCTACTGCCAGATAGGTGTAATCATCTTTCAGGAACTGCACCAGGTCGGTTTCGCGGTTAATCAAAATCGGGGTGATGTGCTGGCGCAGATAGTGTTTGAAGTAGTGGCGTAACCAGTTTTGTTGGTTAACGGAAAGCTGACGCTCGTTGATCAGGAAAATTTGGTTGCGTGCCATTTCAAGCAGCAGCTCGTTGTACAGACCGTCAAATTCCTGATCGGCTTTCAACACGCGGGCCTGAATTTTGCCCAGAAGGTGGCGCGAGTGAGAGTTGAGACCCTGCTCTTCGCTGATGATGATTCGCCGCTTCAGCTCGGCAAAGCGAACCTTATAGAACTCATCCAGGTTGTTGGAGTAAATCCCCAGAAAGCGCATACGTTCAATCAGCGGGTTACTTTTGTCTGCCGCTTCCTGGAGTACACGCTCGTTGAATGCTAACCAGCTTAACTCTTTCTCGATATATAACTTTTCCTGACCCATTACAGCTCACACTCCAGTTCAATCACAGGACGTGGTAAATCCGTCTCGTCTTTATTATGGCGAGCATTTCCACGATATGTCCAACAGTGCCAGAAAAGTATGACAGTTATTTTTTTTCTGGGGGATTTTAGAGGGTTGGGAAGGGGAATGTCGGATGTTGCATTGCAAAGGTCGGGCAGGCACAGCGCCACCCGACATAACAGCTTACTCGTCAGCCGCATAACCCTGCGTGGAAAGCGGTGCGCCGTCCAGCCAGGCTGCGCCGTTGCGCATCTCCAGACGTCCGTCGACAAACCAACTTACGACCAGCGGATAAATGGCGTGTTCCTGGGCCTGCACGCGTTCGGTGACATCGTCTTCGTTGTCGCCTTCAAAGACCGGCACTTTCGCCTGCAGGATAACCGGGCCGCCGTCCAATTCATCGGTAACGAAATGTACCGACGTACCGTGCTCTTCATCGCCATTTTCCAGAACCTGACGGTGGGTGTGCAGACCTGGATATTTTGGCAGAAGGGAAGGGTGAATATTCAGCAGACGACCGGCGTAGTGTTCTACAAAAACCGGGCTGAGGATACGCATGTATCCGGCCAACACGACAACGTCAGGCGCGTAGGCGTCAATCTCGTTGACCAGTTCACGGTCAAACGCTTCACGGCCAGAAAACTGACTGGCTTCCAGCGCGTGTGCGGGAATATTCGCTTCCCGCGCACGCTCAAGACCGAACGCGTCGGCCTTGTTGCTGAATACTGCGCGAATGGTGCCATTGATTTTCTTCTGTTTGCAGGCGTCTATGATCGCCTGCAAATTGCTTCCGTTACCGGAAATGAGCACCACAATGTTTTTCATTCAATGACCACACGCTGTTCGGAATCGGATGCTTTGATAATACCGATTTTCCACGCGTTTTCACCTTTCTCTGTCAGCAGCTTAACCGCTTTATCTGCTTCGCTGGCTGGCAGGGCGATAACCATGCCCACGCCGCAGTTAAAGGTGCGGTACATTTCGTGAGCGCTCACGTTGCCTGCCGTTTGCAGCCAGTTGAATACGGAAGGCCACTGCCATGAGGACTCGTCGATCACTGCTTGGGTATTATCTGGCAGTACGCGAGGAATGTTTTCCCAGAAGCCGCCGCCGGTCAGGTGGGCAATGGCGTGAACGTCAACGTTCTCGATAAGCTCCAGCACGTTTTTCACGTAAATGCGGGTCGGGGCCAGCAGATGATCTGCCAGAGGCTTGCCGTCAAGCTCGGTGGTCTGTGGGTCACAGCCGCTGACTTCGAGGATTTTACGCACCAGAGAGTAGCCGTTGGAGTGCGGGCCGCTGGAGGCCAGCGCAACCAGCACATCGCCGTCAGCCACTTTGCTGCCGTCGATAATTTCTGATTTTTCTACCACACCGACGCAGAAACCTGCGACGTCATAATCTTCACCGTGGTACATGCCTGGCATTTCAGCGGTTTCACCGCCCACCAGCGCACAGCCAGACTGCAGACAGCCTTCGGCGATACCGCTAATCACGCTGGCTGCGGTATCCACGTCCAGCTTGCCGGTTGCGTAGTAATCGAGGAAGAACAGTGGCTCAGCACCCTGTACGACCAGGTCATTCACACACATCGCAACCAGATCGATACCGATCGTGTCGTGACGTTTCAGATCCATCGCCAGGCGCAGTTTTGTCCCTACACCGTCAGTTCCTGAGACCAGAACAGGTTCACGATATTTTTGCGGCAGTGCGCACAGTGCGCCGAATCCACCCAGACCCCCCATCACTTCAGGGCGGCGGGTTTTTTTCACCACACCTTTGATTCGGTCAACCAGCGCATTACCTGCGTCAATATCAACACCGGCATCTTTGTAGCTGAGAGAAGTTTTGTTGGTCACGGCTCAAGTCCCCACGCGATTGCATAGCTAGTAAGAAAAATCGGCGCAATTCTAGCAGTCCAGGCAAACGTTTGCGAGCCTATTCTCGGCACGAGGATTTTTTTTTCCGCGCAGCCCGTCTTCGCACGCAAACTTGACTCCGTTCACGAAAATGAAACCGGTTTCGGCGATCTGCTTGCAACGCGTTTAGGGAATGAACATCATGAAACTGAAACCGGTTTCAGTTTCATTCGGGAGGAATGAACGACATGAACATCGCCGCATTCGATATTGGTGGCACTGCACTAAAAATGGGTATCGCCACGATGTCAGGGGAACTGCTCCAGGCAGACAAAGCCGCCATTAAGAACAGCGACGGTGATGCCATTCTTGCCCAGATGCTGACGTGGGTGGCATCCCACCCGGAAGCAGAAGGTATTGCCATCAGCGCGCCGGGGTACGTCAATCCCCACACCGGGTTTATTGAAATGGGCGGTGCCATCCGCCGGTTCGATCGCTTCGCGATGAAGGCATGGCTTGAGGAACAAACGGGCTTACCCGTCGCCGTAGAAAATGACGCCAACTGCGTGCTGTTAGCCGAACGCTGGCAGGGCAAGGCGGCAGAAAGGGATAATTTTCTGGTACTGACCATCGGCACCGGGATTGGCGGGGCCATTTTCTGCAACGGCCAACTGGTCCACGGCGCACGTTTTCGCGCCGGTGAATTTGGCTACATGCTGACCGAAAGAGCCGACTCCAGAAATGTTGCGCGTCATTCCATGAATGAAAACTGCACCCTGCGCACGCTTCGCAAACGCTACGCCGATTTTCACGGTCAGGCGCTGGATGACGTCACCGGAGAACAGATTTTCGATCGCTACGATGCAGGCGACGCGGTTTGCCGCCGTCTGGTCGATGACTTTATGAATGGCATTGCGACGGGGCTTTACAACCTGGCGAATGTCTTCGATCCACAGACCATTTTCATTGGCGGCGGCATCGCAGAGCGCCCCGGGTTTATGGATTTGCTACGCACTCATCTCGCGTGGTTTGGCATCGCCGATATCGCCGGTGTCGTGAGCCACGGCAACAGCGCCGGACTGATTGGCGCGGTGTACCACTTCAGACAGCAGTACCCATCAGCAATCAGCAACATTGAATGAGGGAAAGAGTATGTCAGGATTTAAAGAAGGTTTTCTGTGGGGCGGTGCGGTCGCCGCGCATCAGCTGGAAGGTGGCTGGAAAGAGGGTGGCAAGGGAATTAGCGTTGCCGATGTGATGACCGCTGGCGCGCACGGCGTTCCGCGTGAAATCACCAACGGCGTGCTGCAGGGAAAAAACTACCCTAACCACGAAGCGATCGACTTCTACCATCGCTATAAAGAAGACATCAGACTCTTTGCCGAGATGGGGTTCAAATGCTTCCGTACCTCCATCGCCTGGACGCGTATTTTCCCAAAAGGGGATGAGCTGGAGCCCAACGAGGCGGGCCTGAAATTTTATGACGACCTGTTCGACGAGTGCCTGAAGTACGGTATCGAGCCGGTGATTACCCTGTCGCACTTCGAAATGCCTTTCCATCTGGTCACCGAGTACGGCGGCTGGCGTAACCGTAAACTGATCGACTTCTTCGTACGCTTCTCGAAGGTGGTCTTCCAGCGTTATCAGCACAAAGTAAAGTACTGGATGACCTTTAACGAGATCAACAACCAGGCTAACTTCCACGAAGACTTTGCGCCATTTACCAACTCCGGCCTGAAGTATGAGCCGGGTGAAGACCGCGAGCCGGTCATGTTCCAGGCGGCGCACTATGAGCTGGTAGCAAGCGCCCTGGCGGTGAAAGCAGGGCGTGAAATTAATCCGTCGCTGCAGATTGGCTGCATGATTGCCATGTGCCCAATCTACCCGCTGACCTGTGCGCCGGACGACATGATGATGGCGATGAACGCGATGCATCGTCGTTACTGGTTCACTGATGTCCACGTGCGCGGTAAATATCCGCAGCACCTGCTCAATTACTTTGCACGCCGTGGTTTTGCGCTGGATATCACCGAAGACGATAAAGTAGCGTTGAAGCAGGGCTGCGTAGATTACATCGGCTTCAGCTACTACATGTCCTTCGCCACCAAAGCGACGGCGGATAACCCGCAGCTGGATTACGACGAAAGTAAGAGCCTGGTGTCTAACCCGTACGTGCAGAAGTCTGACTGGGGCTGGCAGATTGACCCGGTAGGGCTGCGCTACTCCCTGAACTGGTTCTGGGATCACTATCAGCTGCCACTGTTTATCGTTGAAAACGGTTTTGGCGCAATTGACGTGCAGGAAAGCGATGGCTCGGTAAACGACCAGTACCGCATTGATTATCTCGCCGCGCACATCAGCGAGATGAAAAAAGCGGTGGTGGAAGATGGCGTAGACCTGATGGGCTACACCCCGTGGGGCTGTATCGATCTCGTTTCTGCCGGTACCGGTGAGATGAAAAAACGCTACGGCTTTATCTTTGTCGATAAAGATAACGAAGGTAACGGCACGCTGAACCGCAGTAAGAAAAAGTCATTTGACTGGTATCAGCAGGTAATTGCCAGCAACGGGGATAACCTGTAGCCGCCGGGTGGCGCTCTCGCTTACCCGTCCTACACTACACGTAGGACCGCGTAAGCGCAGCCCCACCGGGCATAATTCCGCACCAAAACCGGAGCTTGCCCTCCGGTTTTTTTTTGCTTAAATCACTTTGGTTGATCGTAGTCAAGCAAGTTGGGTATGGCGCAATCCGAAAAAAGCGGTATAATCCGGCGATTTTTTTGTGGCTGCCATCCCCGAAGGAGAAAAAGTATGAAGATTGTTGAAGTGAAACACCCGCTGGTAAAACACAAGCTGGGCCTGATGCGTGAGCATGACATCAGCACGAAACGTTTTCGCGAACTGGCTTCTGAAGTGGGCAGCTTACTGACTTATGAAGCAACCTCTGATTTGGCGACTGAAAAAGTCACCATCGAAGGCTGGAACGGCCCGGTTCAGGTTGAGCAGATCAAGGGTAAGAAAATTACGGTTGTGCCAATCCTGCGTGCGGGCCTGGGCATGATGGAAGGCGTGTTGGAGCACGTGCCGAGCGCGCGTATCAGCGTGGTCGGTATCTACCGTAATGAAGAAACCCTGGAGCCAGTCCCGTACTTCCAGAAGCTGGTGTCTAACATCGACGAGCGTATGGCGCTGGTGGTTGATCCTATGCTGGCAACCGGTGGTTCAATGATTGCCACCATCGATCTGCTGAAAAAAGCAGGCTGCAGCAGCATTAAGGTGCTGGTTCTGGTAGCGGCACCGGAAGGTATCGCGGCGCTGGAAAAAGCGCACCCGGACGTTGAGCTGTATACCGCCTCTATCGACCAGGGTCTTAACGAGCACGGGTACATCATCCCGGGGCTTGGCGATGCCGGCGATAAGATTTTTGGTACTAAATAATCGAATAACGATAAAGAAGCCGACTTTGATAGTCGGCTTTTTTTTGAATAAAACACCAACAACAACACTCTTTAGAGGAAAACGCTATGACGCGCCGTGCTATCGGGGTGAGTGAAAGACCGCCGCTTTTACAGACGATCCCGCTTAGTTTGCAGCACCTGTTCGCCATGTTTGGCGCAACCGTTCTGGTGCCAATCCTGTTTCACATTAACCCGGCTACCGTACTGCTGTTTAACGGCGTCGGCACGCTGCTTTACCTCTTTATCTGTAAAGGCAAAATCCCGGCGTATCTGGGGTCGAGCTTTGCCTTTATCTCGCCAGTGCTGCTGCTGCTGCCGTTAGGTTATGAAGTGGCGCTGGGTGGTTTTATCATGTGTGGCGTGCTGTTCTGTTTGGTTTCCTTCATTGTGAAAAAAGCGGGTACAGGCTGGCTGGACGTGATGTTCCCACCTGCGGCGATGGGCGCAATTGTTGCCGTCATCGGTCTTGAGCTGGCGGGTGTTGCGGCAAATATGGCGGGCCTGCTGCCTGCTGACGGCCAGTCACCGGATTCCAAAACCATCATCATCTCGATGGTGACACTGGGCGTGACCGTATTCGGCTCTGTGCTGTTCCGCGGGTTTATGGCCATCATCCCGATCCTGATTGGTGTGCTGGCGGGTTATGCGCTCTCCTTCGTGATGGGTGTGGTGGATACGACACCTATCGCGCAGGCGCACTGGTTCGCGCTGCCGACCTTCTATACCCCGCGTTTCGAATGGTTTGCTATTTTCACCATTCTGCCTGCGGCGCTGGTGGTTATCGCGGAACACGTGGGTCACCTGGTCGTGACGGCCAACATCGTTAAGCGTGACCTGATCCGCGATCCGGGTCTGCACCGTTCAATGTTTGCTAACGGCCTGTCGACGATTATCTCCGGTTTCTTCGGCTCTACGCCTAACACCACCTATGGTGAGAACATCGGCGTAATGGCGATCACCCGTGTTTACAGTACCTGGGTTATCGGCGGCGCAGCTATCATCGCCATCCTGCTCTCCTGTGTGGGTAAACTGGCTGCTGCCATTCAGATTATCCCGGTTCCGGTCATGGGCGGTGTCTCACTGCTGCTGTACGGGGTGATCGGTGCATCCGGTATTCGCGTACTGATTGAATCCAAAGTGGATTACAGCAAAGCGCAAAACCTGATCCTGACCTCCGTTATCCTGATCATCGGCGTGAGCGGCGCGAAGGTCCACATTGGTGCGGCAGAGCTGAAAGGTATGGCGCTGGCCACCATCGTTGGTGTGGCGCTGAGCCTGATCTTCAAGCTGATCTCCGTTCTGCGCCCGGAAGAAGTTGTTCTGGACGCTGAAGACAGCGAAAAAGTGCAACACTGATCGTAATACCGGGCGGACGATCCGCCCGGTTCTCTCCTTGCAGGTTCCGTGTTAAACTCGCAGCCGATTTTATGTAAGATCTGGTTGAGGTATTTCTGAACGGACCGGCACAGCTCTCTCTGCCACTCTATCTCCCTGACGACGAAACTTTCGCGAGTTTCTGGCCGGGCGATAACCCCTCTTTACTGGCTGCGCTGCAAAACGTGCTGCGCCAGGAACACAGCGGATACATCTATATCTGGTCACGCGAAGGCGCGGGGCGCAGCCACCTGCTGCATGCTGCCTGCGCGGAGCTTTCTGCGCGGGGTGATGCGGTCGGTTATGTCCCTCTGGATAAACGCACCTGGTTTGTGCCTGAAGTGCTGGACGGAATGGAACATCTCTCACTGGTGTGCATTGATAATATCGAATGCGTGGCGGGGGATGAGCCGTGGGAAATGGCGATGTTTAACCTCTACAATCGCATTCTGGAGTCGGGCAAAACCCGGCTGCTGATCACCGGCGATCGTCCACCTCGTCAGCTCAACCTGGGGCTGCCGGATCTGGCCTCGCGTTTGGACTGGGGGCAAATCTACAAGCTGCAACCGCTGTCTGATGAAGACAAGCTTCAGGCGCTGCAGCTGCGCGCGAGGCTGCGCGGGTTTGAGCTGCCGGAAGACGTGGGGCGCTTCCTGCTCAAGCGCCTGGATCGTGAAATGCGAACCCTTTTTGATACCCTCGATCAGCTCGATCGTGCCTCCATTACCGCCCAGCGCAAGCTGACCATCCCGTTTGTAAAAGATATTCTGAAGCTGTAATGCGGTTGGGATCCCCTCAGAATAACCCGAGCAGTGAATAATCCCCTCGCCCCTTCGGGGAGAGGGGGAGGGGAATATACGGCTGAAGTTGTATTTCCATTCCGTTCAATGTTCTTGCGACTCTGTAGCGCCCTCTCCCAGCAAGTGCGCCATTAGCAGCGGAATCGGCCTTCCCGAGGCCACGCTTCGTCCATTCTCCCGCCATAGCGCGGTGCCGCTAATATCCAGATGCGCCCACGGAATGGTAGGAGGGCAGAAATGATGCAGTAGCCAGGCCGCCGAAGCGCTGATCGCCGCATTGTTGGTTGGCGTGTTGCACAGATCGGCGATGGCGCTGTCGGTCTGTTTTTTCAGTCGCGCATCCAGCGGTAATGACCACACTTCATCTCCACACCGTTTCCCGGCCGAGGTGAGCGCATGCCGTAAGGGTTCATCCTGCGTCATTAACCCACTCAGCTCGTACCCCAGCGCCTTTACAACTGCTCCCGTTAATGTAGCCATATCAATAATATAGCGTGCCTGCGGGTGGCGCTGGCTAGCCCAGGCAATGGCGTCTGCCAGTACCAGCCGGCCTTCAGCATCGGTATTGTTGATTTCAACCGTGATTCCGTTACAGGCTGTTGCCACCGTGCCGGGCTGCATGGCATCAGGCCCGATGGCGTTTTCCGCCAGCGCCAGCACGCCCATCAGCCGCACGGGAAGTTTTAGCTCTGCAGCGCTAAGCATCAGACCCAGCACGTTAGCCGCCCCGCACATGTCATATTTCATGGTGTACATGCCCGCGCCTTCTTTCAGCCACAGGCCACCGGTGTCAAAGGTAATGCCTTTACCCACATAGCAACGCACCGGGCCGTCAGGCACGCCGTTATAGTGGATGGCCAGCAGGCGCGGCGGGCAGGTTGCGCCTTTGCCTACGGCGTTCAGCAAACCCAGGCCTTGCTCAACAATCTGTTTTTCATCGAGCACTTCGCAGCGCAGGCCAGGGTTGGCGGCACACATTTTTTGTGCCTCCTCGACGACAAACTGCGGCGTACAGCGATCGGAAGGAATATCCGCCAGACGACGTGCGGCGACCATGCCATGGGCGATAGCCTGCTGTTGACGGAAGAGTACCGCTAGCCTTTCCTGCTGCTCTGGCAGGCAGAGAGCAACAATGTGCTGTAGACGCACCGCCGCGTCGTCCGCTTTTTTCAGCTGGAGATCGCTAAGCCTGTGCGTCTGGTTAAAGAGAAAGCGCAACACCTGCGCCAGCACCGCGTCATCAATATCCGTGACGTCCAGTATGACTTCAGCGCTGGCGGGGGAGGCTATTAGGGGGCGCAACGCCGTGAGCAAGCCTTCGGTCAGGCTATCCTGCCAGAGTGCATTCGGCAGTAGGGTGATTCGGGCAAAAGGCGCGCAGCCAAAGCGGGTGTCAGCCACGACGCCATGCTGGCGCATTTCAGCGATAAGCGCGGTTTCCGGCAGAAGGGGGCTGTCGGCGCGGGCAATCAGATGGCTTTGCGGCTTAGCGTCTGAAAGTGCGGTAATAAACTGGTAGGTAATCATGACGACTCCTCAATCGGTGCGCGGATCCGCGCAGCATAGGCCTGCATCCATTCGTCATCCACAGCCTGATAATGCGTCTTCTCATGCAGGCGCTCGGTACGAAATACGGTAAGCGGCTGGTGGGCTGTCGCCACCACGAACGAGAAGGTTTTAATGTTGGTCGCCGCGCCGAATTCGCCTTTGTTGTTCATGCACACCACGGAGAGATCGCCCACGCGGCCAAAGCGCGACATTAACTTGTCTTCCAGTTCAAACACCACCGAATCCGCAGCCTGCTGCGGCGACATCCCCTGTGCCATGCGGCGAACGATTTCGTAGCTGGTACAGCCTTTCATCAGGTCTTCGCCAACGCCGGTGGCCGTCGCGGCTCCGGTTTCACTGTCGCAGTAAAAGCCGGAGCCGATGATCGGTGAGTCACCCACGCGGCCACGCTTTTTCATGAACAGGCCGCTGGTGGAGGTCGCGACGCTCATTGAGCCCTGTTTGTCGAGGCCGATAATGCCAACGGTATCGTGGCCGTCGTACGGGCTCAAGCCTTTATCAAGCGTCTCTCTGCAGCGTTTGCGGTAATGTTGCATCGCGCGGTCGGTGAGCATGATTTTGTCGGAAAAACCCTGGCTAAGCGCCCATTCACGTGCGCCCTGGCCGACCAGCAGGCTGTTATAACGCTGGCGGCTCAGCGCATGCGCCACGCGCACCGGATTGGCAATATCCACCAGATTCCCCACGGCACCAAACGCCAGCGTGTCGCCGTCCATATAGGCTGCGTCAAGTTCGACCTCGCCGTTTTCGGTCGGCAACCCGCCGTAGCCAACGGATTTATACAACGGGAAATCCTCGACGGTGGCAACAGCGTCAACCACTGCCGACGCCACCGGTTTCCCCGCAGCCAGCGCGGACGCTGACTCTGTTACCCCTTCAAGCGCCATTCGCCAGGTTGCGATAATTCCCCACATGCGTTACTCCTGTTTTGCAAGCGTTGTGTCGGTTTGCGTCACCGTGGCAACTTCCGCAGCGCGGTACTGTTTATCCACGATACGCATAAATGGCAGGTACAGCATGGCCCCAATCAGCAGGTTGATAAGCTGCATGATGCTGCCGCTAAGGTGTCCGGTTACGATAAAGCCGCTGATGACCGGCGGCAGCGTCCACGGGATAAAGACCCCGGTGGTGACGGCGACCGCGCCAATTTTCATGGCGGCATACTGCACGGTGACCAGCACCAGCGGCACCAGATTGAACGGAATGAGCATAATCGGGTTCATGATCACCGGCAGGCCAAACAGAATGGGTTCGTTGATGTTAAACACTGAAGCGCCCGCGCCCAGACGCGCCACTTCACGCATGTTTTTGCTGCGAGCGAAGATGAGCATCGCAATCACCAGCGACAGCGTTGCGCCCGCGCCTCCCATCCAGATCATGTCAAAAAACTGCTCAGTGATGATGTGCGGCGGCGTTGTCCCGGCCTGAATAGCGGCGATATTATCGGTCTGGTTCTCCATCCACAGGGGACGAATAATGCCGTTGATCATCGAACCGGAGTTAATACCCACCGACCACAGAATGGTGATGCTAAACACCGTCATCAGTGCGCCAAAATAGGATGTGCCGTAGTGGCGCACCGGCGTGGCAACCACTTCGTAAATAAACTGATGGATGGTGTTGTAGTGGGTGTTTTCAAAGACAATGCGGATAACCAGCACCAGAATCATCACCAGCAGCGCTGGAATCAACGCCGCAAAAGATTCCTGCACCGCAGGCGGCACGCCGTCCGGCATTTTGATCACCAGATTTTTGCGCTTCAGCCAGCAGAACAGCTCCGTCCACAGGAGGGAGCCAATCATCGCAACAAACAGCCCCTTACTGCCAATCCACTCCACCGGCATGACGGTGATCCCGCCGTTTTCGGCCACTTTGATAAACGGAGTTAGGATCAGAAACGCGACCAGCGACAGAATGCCGCAGGAGATTCGGTCTTCGCCATAATGCTCAGCGAGGCGGAACGCCACCAGGAAACTGATAAACAACGACATGGTCGAGAACACCGCATTGAACGGTATTTCGATAATGGCGCTCCAGCTTTCACCAAAGGCTGAAGACATAAACTGCTGATAGGTTTGATTCGGGAACGAGGAGATCACCAGCAGAATGGACCCGACGATGATAAACGGCATGAATGATACGTAAGCACCACGAATGGCACCCAGATGACGCTGTTGTGCCGTTTTGGCCGCCAACGGCATCAGTTTTGCTTCAAGAAATCCCAGAACATTGTTCATTGTGAACTCCGTACAAGATTGAGTAGTGTTGTTTATGTTATGTCTGTGGATTATCAGTGAAGCGCGGTGAACGAAAGGTGAAATCGGTCACAAAGCATTCGCGGATGTAATATAAATCTCACAAGATTGGTTTTATGGAGTCTGGCGATGGAAATTAAACTGCACGCTAATGCCACCACCACGCCGCGTATCCGTCGTTATCTGCAACAGTCTGATAAAAGCGACAGAGAGCTGGCCGTTGAGCTGGGTATTTCGGTAACTACCGTCAGACGCTGGCGCAACCGTGAACAGGTTTCAGATAACCACACCACGCCAAAATTGATACACAAAGCGATGAGACAAGAGCAGGTAGCCTTGGTGAATGCCCTACGGGACGCCACGGGGGCGCCGCTGGACGAACTGTTGCTGTTGGTCAACGATGGTTTTGGTATTGCCGTTTCCCGGGCGACCCTGAACCGTTACCTCAAACCCGCCTCGGCAAAGCCGAAGGGGGCAGGATTACAGGGCAAAAGGGCGCTGAAGTCCGGCGTTATGCCGAAACTGCTGGTGCTTCATCACCTCCCTCTGTCGCTGCATATGGACGATGGCGGCGAGCAACATCTGCTGTGGGCGCGCGAACCGGTAAGCGGCTGGTGCTATGCGCGGCTTTATGCAGGGATGTCGCCGCAGCTGCAGGCAAACTGGACGCGGGAGCTACTGTCAACCTGTCCGGCGCATATCCAATCTATTGAGACTTTTGGTGTTGAGGTGCAGCTGCCGGAGCGGGACGTGAAGGTAAAAGTGCATCCGCAAAAGCACAATGCGCTACAGGTCACGCTCCCCCTGCATGAAATTATTCCACGCATCCAGGCCGTACCTGCCGGGGAGCTGTTGATTCAACTGTGCGAGTTTTACAACCGGGGAAAAGCGCAAAAAAAGCTGGGAGACAATACGCCGCAGGCGTTTCTGGAGGCGCTGCGGCGTAAAGATTAGAGGATCTCGAGAACGTCTTCAGGCGGACGTCCAATACGCGCCTGACCGTTAGCGACCACGATGGGACGTTCAATCAGCTTTGGATTCTCGACCATCGCCTGAACTAGCTGGTCTTCGCTAAGATGGGCGTTAGCCAAATCGAGAGATTTATACAGATCCTCTTTCTGACGCATCAGCTCTCTTGCGCTGCCCATGCCCAGCATGTGCAGCAGCTGGCGAAGGGTCTGTGCATCCGGCGGCGTCTCCAGATACAGCACCACTTCGGGATCAACCCCGTTCGACTTCAGCAGGCTGAGCGTGTCGCGGCTCTTGGAACAGCGAGGGTTATGGTAAATCTTTACCGTGTCTGTCATGACTTCTCCTTTATTACATCTTCTCGTACGGCTTGAAGCGTTGCTGCAGACCACGCAGCTGATCGATACGGGCATCGTATCGGGCCTGCTGAAGGCTGCCGAGTTTGACCTGCGAGCTGGCGCTGCTCAACATGGAAATGGCTTGGTCAAGACGCCCTACCAGCGCAAATCCTTCCGCGCGCGCCGCCAGTTCCTGATCGCGGTTGCCCAACTGCGCTTCGGCCTGGGCGAGCAGATCCCAGCCGTTTTGATCGTCTTTATTGTTAAAGGTGTAGCGGTTCAGGATCGTCGCCGCTTCGCCAGGCTGGCCGCCCTGTAAATAAGCGTTCGCCAGGTTAAGTTGCAGCACCGGATTCGTCCGCAAGTCTTTTGCGCCTTTCAGCCGGTTAATGGCGTCCGCCGTTTTTTTCTGTCCCAGATCGATATCGGTTGAGAGATCGAGATACCACGGGTTATTCGGCTCGGCCGCCAGCAGGGGTTGCAGCGCTTTACGCGCCTCGTCATATTTGCTGGCCTCCATCGCCTGCAGCGCCTGACCATACTGGGCTGCGTTTTTCTCGCGCACGTTGCCTTTTGCCAGTGAATCCAGCAAATCGCTGGTGAGCTGATTTCGCCCGGAATTATACATCCCAAGCGTTCTCACTTTTGCCAGGTAGAAATCCTGCGAGGATTGCACAACCACCGGACGCATCTGATTCGCACGGTTACGTGCATCGGACAGACGACTTTCTGGTAGGGGGTGCGTCAGCAAAATTTCCGGTGGGCGCGTGGAGTAACGTGCCTGATCGAGTAATTTCTCCAGGAAAGTGGGCATCGCCTGCGGGTCAAACCCAGCGCGCTGTAGCACCTGGATCCCGATGCGATCGGCTTCCTGTTCGTTTTGCTGGGTGAAGCTGATCATTCCCTGGCGCGTACCGGCCAACGTACCGGTTAACGCTGCCATCCCCGCCTGCGGGCTGGCCATCGCCAGAAGAATAGAACCAAGTGCTCCTACCCACGTCAGCGGCGCGTTGCGTTTTTGGTCTTCCATTGCGCGCGCGAGGTGGCGCTGGGTGACGTGTGAAATTTCGTGCGCCATGACTGAGGCCAGCTGGCTTTCGCTATCGGAGTAACGGAATAACGCCGAATGCAACACCACGTTCCCGCCAAAGAAGGCGAAGGCGTTGATTTCATCGTTATTGATTAAATAGAAGTGGAAGGGCGTTTTGACCGAGTCGGCATGGGCAACCAGGCGCATTCCCAGGCCATTAATGTACTGCACCAGCAGCGGGTCATTAATGAGTGGGGCGCTGCCGCGCAGTTGGCGCACGTAGAAATCACCCATTTGCATCTCCTGGCCAATAGAGAGCGTGCTTCCTGCGGTAGTGCCCATATCCGGCAATGTATCGGACGAATCAGCGAACGCGGGCAGCACCTGACCGACTGTCAGTGCGGCAATAAGTGTGGCAACCAGTGTTTTTCTCAACTGCCTGAACATAACCACTGTCCTGTATTTTGGATGTGCTAATTTGACCAATGAACCGGCGTATCGTTCATCTCCACTGCTTTGCGAGTGTAGCTGTGTTCAGGCATGAAGAAAATCCCATTCATCAGGGTTTTGCGAAACGTTACAGTGATACAAAAAGGAAAGTCTTTTTTGTGACAGTTAGATACAATTCCCTTTCTCACTCCCGCCATCCGAATTCAGGGAAGGGTTGTATGCTCGAAATGTTAATGCAGTGGTACCGGCGTCGGTTTAGCGACCCGGAGGCCATTGCTTTGTTGGTCATTCTGGTTGCCGGGTTCGGTATTCTGTTCTTCTTTAGCGGGCTTCTTGCGCCGCTGCTGGTGGCAATTGTACTGGCGTACCTGCTGGAGTGGCCAACGGCGCGACTGGAAAATGTCGGCTGTTCCCGCCGCTGGGCCACCAGTATCGTGCTGGTGCTGTTTGTCGGCATCCTCTTGCTGATGTCCTTCGTGGTGATGCCTGTCGCCTGGCAGCAGGGGATCTACCTGATCCGTGATATGCCCGGCATGCTCAACAAACTCTCTGATTTCGCCGCCACGCTGCCGCGTCGTTATCCTGCGCTGATGGATGCCGGCATTATTGATGCGATGGCGGAAAACATGCGCGCCCGCATCATGACGATGGGCGACTCGGTGGTGAAATATTCACTGGCGTCGCTGGTGGGGCTGCTCACGCTGGCAGTTTATCTGGTTCTGGTTCCGTTAATGGTGTTCTTCCTGGTCAAAGATAAGGACCAGATGCTCAATGCGGTGCGCCGCGTGCTGCCGCGCAATCGCGGGCTGGCGGGGCAGGTCTGGGAAGAGATGAACCAGCAGATCACCAACTATATCCGTGGCAAAGTACTGGAAATGATTGTGGTGGGGGTCGCGACCTGGATTGGGTTCCTGATCTTTGGCCTTAACTACTCGCTGCTGCTGGCGGTGCTGGTGGGGCTGTCGGTACTGATACCGTATATCGGTGCGTTTGTGGTGACCATTCCGGTTGTGGGCGTCGCACTGTTCCAGTTTGGCCTCGGCACGGAGTTCTGGAGCTGTTTCGCCGTCTATCTGATCATTCAAGCACTGGACGGTAACCTGCTGGTGCCGGTGTTGTTCTCAGAAGCGGTCAACCTGCATCCGCTGGTGATTATCCTGTCAGTGGTGATCTTCGGTGGGCTATGGGGGTTCTGGGGCGTGTTCTTTGCTATTCCGCTGGCAACGCTGATTAAGGCGGTGGTTCACGCGTGGCCGGATGTTCCTGCGGTGGAAGAGAAGTAGATGGTGTGAGGCCTGATGCCCTCACCCCAACCCTCTCCCGCGGGAGAGGGGGGAAACACTAAAAACGGCAACCGAGGTTGCCGTTTTGCTGTTTATCAGGCGCTTTGTTTGAGCCAGTTCAACACCACGTCGTGGTGGTTGCTGGTTTTGAAGTCATCAAACACGTGCTCAACTTTACCGTCAGCGTCAACCAGGAAGCTGATGCGGTGAATACCGTCGTAGGTTTTGCCCATAAAGGTCTTTTCACCCCAGACGCCAAATTGCTCGCAGACCTGGTGGTCTTCGTCGGAAAGTAGCGTAAAGTTCAGCAGCTCTTTTTCAGCAAATCGTGACAGTTTCTCAGGCTTATCAGTGCTAATACCCAGCACTTCTACGCCCGCCTTTTTCAACTCGTCCATGTTGTCGCGTAAGCCGCAGGCCTGTACGGTACAGCCCGGGGTCATGGCTTTCGGGTAGAAATAGACCAAAACACGCTGTCCCTGGAAGTCGGTCAAATTTACTTGCTCACCGTCTTGGTCCAGTAAGCTAAATTTCGGTGCGATGTCACCGGCTTTCAGTGGGTTCATTACTCAACTCCATCCTGTTCGTGCTGCGAATAATTGACGACGCTTATACTGCCCTGCGCGTTTAATTCTGTACAGAGGGCTTTGAACGCTTGCTCGATATTTGACGCATCCTGTGAGGCAGGGCTGTGCGCGGTAATTTGAATAAACAGCACCGGAAGACCCTGGTCATCGCTTGTCTGCGTGCGGGAAACCAGTTCGGCAATATTCATCTGGTGACTGTCAAAAAGCGCGGTGAAACGCTCAATCAGATGCGGTGAATCAGGCACTTCAACCTGCACCCAGACGGTAGAAGGCAGTGCCGGACGCGGACGCGCGGTGGTGCGCTTCATGACAATCAGCAAATCCAGTTCGGCCCCTTTAAGCGGCAGGGTCGATTCAATCAACGTAATGGCGTTCCATGTCCCGGAAAGCAACATAATAAATGTGAACTCTTCGCCAAGCATCGCCAGACGGCTGTCTTCGATATTACAGCCGCAGCTGCTTACGTGACGGGTGATGGTGTTCACGATACCCGGCCTGTCGGCACCCAGCGCAGTGATAACCAGGTAATGTTGTGATGAGGTTGTCAAACCTGTTCTTCCTTTGCATGGTTAAGTCTTCCTAAGGAAAGCATAAAAAAAACATGCATACAACCGCCTGAGAGCCTCAGGTCGCTTGCTTTTATTACAGTTCCAAACGTAACATTGAGGCTCTTGTTCGCACAGAGGATGGCTCATGTTCACGGGAAGTATTGTCGCGCTTGTTACACCGATGGATGAAAAAGGTAATGTCTGCCGGTCAAGCATGAAGAAGCTCATTGATTACCATGTCGCCAACGGAACCTCGGCGATCGTTTCGGTAGGGACTACCGGTGAATCCGCAACGCTGAGCCACGACGAGCACGGCGATGTGGTGATGCTGACCCTGGAACTGGCGGACGGACGTATTCCGGTCATCGCGGGGACAGGGGCTAATGCAACCGCAGAAGCTATCAGCCTGACCAAGCGTTTTAACGACAGCGGCATCGTTGGCTGTCTGACGGTGACCCCTTATTACAACCGTCCTACTCAGGAAGGTTTGTTCCAGCACTTCAAAGCCATCGCTGAACATACTGACTTGCCACAAATTCTGTATAATGTGCCGTCCCGTACCGGTTGCGATATGCTGCCGGAAACCGTTGGTCGTCTCTCGGAAGTAAAAAATATTATCGGTATTAAAGAGGCGACAGGGAACTTAAGCCGCGTTCATCAGATCAAAGAGCTGGTTTCAGACGACTTTATCCTGTTGAGTGGTGATGATGCGACCGCGCTGGACTTTATGCAGCTCGGTGGTCATGGCGTGATCTCCGTAACGGCAAACGTTGCGGCGCGCGATATGGCAGAAATGTGCAAACTGGCCGCAGCCGGTCACTTTGATGAAGCGCGTGTCATTAATCAGCGTCTGATGCCGCTGCACAATAAATTATTTGTCGAACCCAATCCGATCCCAGTGAAATGGGCATGTAAGGAGTTGGGACTTGTAGCATCCGACACGCTGCGTCTGCCAATGACACCGATTACCGACCACGGTCGTGACATCGTCAGGGCGGCGCTGAAGCATGCCGGTTTGCTGTAGAGTTTAGGGAGATTTGATGGCTTATTCAGTACAGAAGTCGCGCCTGGCGAAGGTTGCGAGTGTTTCGCTTGTTATGCTGCTCGCTGCCTGTAGTTCAGACTCGCGCTACAAGCGCCAGGTGAGCGGTGATGAATCCTATCTGGATGCGACCCCGCTTGCTGAACTTCACGCACCGGCTGGTATGATCCTGCCGATTCAGAACGGCGATTTTACTATCCCCGTGACCAATGGCAGCGGCCAGGTCGGTAAAGCGCTTGATATTCGCCCGCCTGCGCAGCCTCTGGCGCTGGTGAGTGGGGCGCGTACCCAATTTACCGGTGATACGGCGTCGCTGATGGTTGAAAGCGGCCGTAGCAGCACCCTGTGGCCACAGGTTGTGAGCGTCATTCAGGCGAAGAACTACACGATCGACAAACGCGACGACGCCAGCCAGACGTTAACCACCGACTGGATTGAATGGAACCGTCTGGATGAAGATCAGCAGTACCGTGGTCGTTATCAAGTCTCCGTTAAACCGCAGGGCTATCAGCAGGTGGTTAGCGTTAAGCTGTTGAACCTGGAACAGGCGGGCAAACCGGTTGCAGATGCCTCTTCTCTGCAGCGTTACAGCACTGAACTGCTGAACGTCATTGCTGCGGGTCTGGATAAGAACGCGACCGATGCCGCCAATGCTGCCCAGGGTCGCAGTGGCGCGACGTTCGACGTGCAGAGTGCTGCCGATGATACCGGACTGCCAATGCTGGTGGTGCGCGCACCGTTTAACCAGACCTGGCAACGTCTGCCAGCGACGCTGGAAAAAGTGGGCATGAAAGTGTCTGACAGCACGCGTTCAACCGGTAGCATCACGGCGACCTACAAGCCGCTGTCTGACAGCGCATGGCAGGCACTCGGCGCAAGCGATCCACAGCTCGCTTCTGGCGACTACAAGATTCAGGTAGGTGACCTCGATAACCGCAGTAGCCTGCAGTTTATTGATCCGAAAGGTCATACGCTGACCCAGTCGCAGAACGATGCGCTGGTGGCCGTCTTCCAGGCCGCGTTCAGCAAATAAAAAAGAGGGCTGGTTAATCCAGCCCTTTTTATTTTAGTGCCACGCAAACGTGTGCGTGGCATAATATCGCCAGTTTTGAACACAAATCATCACACCAGGAGTAATGAAGATGCAGAAGCAAGCTGAGTTGTATCGTGGCAAAGCGAAAACCGTATACAGCACGGAAAACCCGGATCTGTTGGTGCTCGAGTTCCGCAATGATACGTCAGCAGGGGATGGCGCACGCATTGAGCAGTTCGATCGTAAAGGCATGGTGAACAACAAGTTTAACCACTTCATTATGACCAAACTGGCCGAAGCGGGTATCCCGACTCAGATGGAAGCGTTGCTGTCCGATACCGAATGTCTGGTGAAAAAACTGGATATGGTTCCGGTTGAGTGTGTTGTGCGTAACCGTGCGGCGGGCTCCCTGGTGAAGCGTCTTGGCATTGAAGAAGGGATTGAACTGAATCCCCCTCTGTTCGATCTGTTCCTGAAAAACGACGCCATGCACGACCCAATGGTCAACGAATCCTACTGCGAAACCTTTGGCTGGGTGAGCAAAGAGAATCTGGCGCGTATGCAGGAACTGACCTACAAAGCTAACGATGTGCTTAAAAAACTGTTTGATGACGCGGGTCTGATCCTGGTGGACTTCAAGCTGGAATTCGGCTTGTTCAAAGGTGAAGTTGTACTGGGTGATGAGTTCTCTCCAGACGGCAGCCGTCTGTGGGATAAAGAAACCCTCGATAAAATGGACAAAGACCGTTTCCGTCAGAGCCTGGGCGGCCTGATTGAAGCTTACGAAGCGGTTGCGCACCGTTTAGGCGTTAAGCTCGACTAACCTCCTCAATCGCCAAAGGATGTTCGTATCCTTTGGCGTCTTACCTTTGTTTCCTATGGTAATCTTGCCGCGAACAGCCTACGATCATAGCTATTGATAATGGAATAGTTCGAGGTAGTTATGCGCTGGCAAGGGCGTCGTGAAAGTGACAATGTAGAAGACAGGCGCAGCAGTGGCGGCGGCGGTTCTTCAATGGGTGGGCCTGGCTTTCGCTTACCCAGCGGGAAAGGCGGCATTATTCTGCTGATTGTGGTCCTGGTCGCAGGGTATTACGGCGTCGACCTCACGGGTTTAATGACCGGGGAACCTGTTCAGCAGCAGCAACAATACTCCCAGCGCTCAATCAGCCCGCAGGAAGATGAAGCCGCCAAGTTTACCTCGGTGATCCTGGCGACGACAGAAGACACCTGGGGGCAGATTTTCGAAAAAATGGGGCGTACCTACCAACAGCCCAAGCTGGTGATGTACCGTGGCGCAACGCGCACGGGATGCGGTACCGGACAATCCGTCATGGGGCCTTTTTACTGCCCGGCTGACAGTACCGTCTATATCGATCTCTCCTTCTATGACGACATGAAACGTAAGCTGGGTGCCGATGGTGATTTTGCCCAGGGCTACGTCATTGCGCATGAAGTAGGTCACCATGTACAAAAGCTGCTGGGTATTGAGCCTAAAGTACGCCAGCTCCAGCAAAATGCCTCGCAGGCGGAGGTCAACCGCCTCTCCGTAAAAATGGAACTGCAGGCGGACTGCTTTGCGGGAGTCTGGGGTCACAGCATGAAACAGCAGGGCGTTCTGGAATCGGGTGACCTGGAAGAGGCGTTAAATGCCGCGCAGGCCATCGGTGACGATCGTCTCCAACAGCAAAGCCAGGGACGCGTGGTGCCGGACAGCTTTACCCACGGCACCTCGGAACAGCGTTATACGTGGTTCAAGCGCGGCTTCGAGAGCGGCGATCCGGCGCAGTGTAATACGTTCGGCAAAGCCATGTGATGTTGCCGTTTGAACACCTGATAAGCCACCTCCAGCGCAAAGGCCATCGCAGGCTGGTGGTGGTGAGCGGCGATGCGTCGTGGTCATTGATGCAGGCTTCCGCCCTGCGTGATGCCTTGCCCGGCGACTGGCTATGGCTGGAAGAAAACGCGTCCAGACAAATCAGCGCACTTCTGGGACGCGAGTTCCTGCACGCCGTGTTTGACGCGCGAACCGGGTTTGATGTCGCAGCCTTTGCGGCACTCTGCGGTACGCTGCGCGCCGGGAGCCTGCTGGTACTACTCGTTCCGCCCTTTTCTGACTGGGCGAGCAGGCCTGACCACGACTCCCTGCGCTGGAGCGACACTTCAGAACCGATTGCAACACCGCATTTCGTACGCCATTTCTGTCGGACGATCGCTGCCGATCGTGACGCGATCGTCTGGCATCAGAACCACGCTTTAACGCTGCTACCTTTACCCGAAACACCCGACTGGCAGCCCGCCAGCGGTGCACCACAGCGTGAACAGGCTGAAATCCTCGATACGCTCCAGGCCATGAAAACCGGTATTGTTGCCGTCACCGCCCCCCGCGGGCGCGGGAAGTCAGCGCTGGCGGGAATGCTGCTCAGCCGTGTTCAGGGGAGCGCTGTGGTCACTGCGCCAGCCAAAGGGGCAACGGAGATGATTGCTCGCTTCGCAGGGGAGCGTTTTCACTTTATGGCTCCGGATGCACTGCTGTCATCCTCGCTGCAGGCCGACTGGCTGGTGGTTGATGAGGCCGCCGCCATTCCTGGCCCGCTGCTTGAGAAGCTGGTGGCGCGTTTTCCGCGCGTGCTGCTAACGACCACCGTTCAGGGCTACGAAGGGACAGGCCGTGGTTTTCTGTTGAAATTCTGCGCCCGGTTTCGCACCCTGCAGCGGTACACCTTATCAACGCCTATTCGCTGGGCTGACGGGTGTCCGCTTGAGCGAGTGGTGGCGACGCTATTGCTGTTTGACGATGCGCTTATCGACCAAAAACCGGAAGGCGAGGTGCGGTTGACCTTGCTCGAGCCGCAGGCATGGGAAAGCCGTTCCGCCCTGACGGCGAGCGTGTATGAACTTCTGTGTGCGGCGCACTACCGCACGTCACCGTTGGATTTGCGCCGTATGATGGACGCGCCCGGGCAGCATTTTGCCGTCGCGCAAGCGGGTTTCGCCGTTGCGGGTGCGCTATGGCTGGTGGATGAAGGCGGATTAAGCCCGGAGCTTAGCCGCGCCGTATGGGCGGGCTTTCGACGGCCGCGAGGGAATCTGGTCGCGCAATCCCTGGCGGCGCACGGTGGAACCCCTGAAGCGGCGAGCCTCGTTGGCCGACGGGTGACACGCATTGCGGTACATCCTCATCGTCAACGGGAGGGCATCGGTCAGGCGCTGATCCGAAATGCCAGCGGGCAGGATTATCTGTCGGTGAGTTTTGGCTACACCGACGAGCTGTGGCGCTTCTGGCAGCAGTGCGGTTTTGTGCTGGTGCGGATGGGGAGCCATCGCGAAGCCAGCAGCGGATGCTTTACTGCAATGGCGTTGCGTCCGCTCAGCGAGGCAGGGCGTCAGCTGTGTGAACGTGAGCACCTGCGCCTGTGCCGGGATGCGAGGGTGTTATCCGCCTGGAATGGAGAAAAGATCCCGGTGGACGAGTGCTGGGAAGCTACCCTTAATAATGACGACTGGCGGGAGCTGGCGGGCTTTGCCTTTACACACCGCGCGTTTTCTACCTCTGTCGCCGCGTTAACGCGTTTGTTGCTAACCGTGGATGCACCGCTCCCGGCGCTGCGCGGGAAAGTGGAGGCGAAAAGGGATGACGTCACGCTTAGCGCTGACCTGGCGCTAACGGGGCGAAAAGCCTTGCTGGCAAGACTGCGTGAAGAATGCGCGCAGGCGCTAATGAGTCTCGATAAGGCACGTTGTCAGCAGTGGAAAGAGATCATTTTGCAATGGCAATTTTTTCAATGACTTCTTCAGTAAAGTGGCATGGTCATTCCCCCCGGGAGGCGTAGAATTTCGGTCATCAATTAAGGAGACCGCCATGAAACACGATCATTTTGTTGTTCAAAGCCCTGACAAACCGGCTAAACAGTTACTGCTTCTGTTTCATGGTGTTGGCGACAATGCTGCCAATATGGGGCAGATTGGCAGCTGGTTTGCGCCGATATTCCCGGACGCGCTGATTGTCAGCATTGGGGGTGTGGAGCCTTGTGGCCCGAACGGGCGGCAGTGGTTCTCGGTTCAGGGCGTGACGGAAGAAAACCGTCAGGCGCGCGTTGACGCCATCATGCCTACCTTTATTGAAACGGTCCGCTACTGGCAGCAGCAAAGCGGCGTAGGGGCGGGCGCAACGGCCCTTATCGGTTTTTCTCAGGGGGCTATTATGTCTCTGGAGAGCGTCAAAGCCCAGCCAGGCCTGGTATCACGGGTGATTGCCTTTAACGGACGCTTTGCGACGCTACCTGGCAGCGCAACGGTGCAGACCACCATACACTTGATCCACGGTGGGGAAGACCGGGTTATTGAGCTTTCTCACGCGGTCGCAGCGCAGGAAACGCTTTTCCGTGAAGGCGGGGATGTGACGCTGGATATCGTTGATGATTTAGGGCACGCGATTGACGATCGCAGCATGCAGTTTGCGCTCGACCATCTGCGCTATACCGTACCGAAGCACTACTTTGATGAAGCGCTCAGCGGCGGTAAGCCGGATGACGATAATATTGTCGAGTTTATGTAAGAAAACGTACCCCCAGCCCCTCTGGATAGAGGGCCTGGGGGTGAGGGACGGTATCACTTCTTCTGGTCTTTCTTCGGCCAGTCGTCGTCATCGTCCCATTTGTCGTTAAAATCACGATGTGGTGGAAGGTCGGGCTTGTTGGCGAGAAATTTTTTGTGGTCAACGCGCTTCAGATCTTTAATCACATTCAGCAGAACGCCTACCAAAAACACCAACACCAGAATCCACCAATACTTTGAAAGCCAATCCATTCGCTATTCCTCTCGGTTCAGTCGTCAGGCGACGAGCTGTTCCATAATACGTTGATACATACGGGCCAGCAGTTGCAAATCTGCCGCGTTCACACACTCATTGATTTTATGAATGGTCGCATTGACGGGCCCCAGTTCGACAACCTGAGCACCCATTCGGGCGATAAAGCGTCCGTCTGAGGTGCCGCCCGTCGTCAGCAGCTGTGGCTTAATTTCATTATAGTGCGCGATGGCGTTCACGACCGCATCTACCAGCTTCCCACGTTGAGTCAGGAACGGTTGACCGGAAACCCACCACTCCACGGTATAGCGCAGTTCATATTTTTCCAGCAGCGCGATAACACGCGCTTTGATCATCTCGTCAGTCAGTTCAGTGCTAAACCGGAAGTTAAACTGGGCGAAGAAATCACCCGGGATCACGTTATTGCTGCCGGTTCCGGCCTTCACGTTGGCAATTTGCATGCTGGTTGGCGGGAAGAACTCATTGCCTTTGTCCCACTCGATACTCACCAGTTCGTTCAGCATAGGTGCCGCGCGATGAACCGGGTTATCCGCCAGATGCGGGTAAGCTACGTGACCCTGAACGCCATGAATTGTCAGGTTGCAGGTCATCGAGCCGCGACGACCATTTTTCACCACGTCACCCACCACTTCCGTGCTGGACGGCTCGCCGACCAGGCAGTAGTCCAGACGTTCCTGGCGTGCCATAAGCGCCTCGACGACCTTCACGGTGCCGTTGTGTGCGCTGGCTTCTTCGTCGGAGGTGATCAGAAACGCGAGGCGGTTTTTATGGTTTGGGTGCTGAGCAACAAAGCGCTCGGCGGCAACGACCATTGCTGCCAAAGAGCCCTTCATGTCTGCCGCGCCACGTCCAAACAACATGCCATCACGGATGGTCGGTTCAAACGGAGGGTTGATCCAACGGTCTGCATCACCGGCGGGCACCACGTCGGTGTGTCCGGCAAATGCCAGCGTTTCACCCTGGCCGCGCCATGCCCAGAAGTTCTGGGTATCGCCAAAATCCATGCGTTCAACGGTAAAACCGATGGCGCGCAGGCGCTCAATCATTAATGCCTGACAACCTGCATCGTCCGGGCTAAGGGAAGGACGGCGAATAAGCTGCTGAGTCAGCTCAATGACCGGGCATGACATAGACTACACCTCAACGAAAAAAGTCTGAATAAAGGGTTTCACTGAAACCCAGCAGCATAGGCTGCCCGGGCGCGCAGAGCAATGGGCGTTTGATGATTGCCGGCATTTCAAGCATCAGATTTGCCGCACTGTCGGCATCAACGATGCTGGCGCGCAGCGTCTCGTCCAGTTTGCGCCAGGTGGTACCGCGGGTATTCAGCAGGGCTTCCCAACCGAGCCCGCGAATGGCGGTATGCAGAAATTCTGCATCAAGCCCGTCTGCACGGTAGTCATGGAAGCGATACTCGACGTTGTTTTCTTCCAGCCAGCGGCGGGCTTTTTTGATGGTGTCGCAATTTTTAATGCCGTACATCACAATCATGGTGAATCCTTTTGTTCTTATGATGAATAAATGTTCAATAATTTCGAAGTTATATCCTTAAGTGGAATATAACACATTCAGGAATGTACTTAATTTACAATTCCCTTTAATTCAACTCACAGGTGTAAGCTGAATAGTCTTTCATTATTTAAGCATGAATGCCCATTAGGGTTAAATTCCTAATAGACTCAATGGCTAAAATAGATGGCATTTCCGAAGTATGGTTATTTCAAAATATTGCTATCCGTCACACAAAATTTAATGTCCTGCATTCATATTTATCATAATCCCCTGACAGTAGCGGGGTACAATTGCAGCAATAGGTTAGACAGTCTTCACAATGATGATAGGTTTTCGTAGAATGCGCATAATAATAAGAGAGGTTGTTATGATTGAACGTGAACTGGGGAACTGGAAAGACTTTATCGAAGATATGCTTCGTAAATGACATCCAGCAAGCATTGCAAGAGCACTAAAATAAGTAAAATAACCATAGTGTGAATTAATCACACAATAAAAAGGCGGCTCATAAGCCGCCTTTTTTATGCTTGTTATATTTTATTGGGTTATTCAGGGCGTTCCTTCAGCGGGAAGCGGCGGCGCACCAGCACAAAGAACAGCGGAACGAAATAAATGGCGAGGATGGTGGCTGAAATCATACCGCCCATGACTCCCGTTCCTACCGCATGCTGACTGCTGGATCCCGCCCCTGAACTGGTCGCCATTGGTAGCACGCCAAAGACAAACGCCAGAGACGTCATCAGGATCGGACGTAAGCGCTGACGACAGGCGTGCAGCGTGGCGGCCATCAGCTCATGCCCTTTGGCGTTCATTTCATTGGCAAACTCGACGATCAGGATCGCGTTCTTCGCCGACAACCCGATAACGGTAAGTAACCCTACCTGGAAGTAAACATCGTTTTCCAGACCGCGCATCCAGGTCGCCAGCAGCGCACCAATAACGCCGAGCGGCACCACCAGCATGACCGAGAACGGCACTGACCAGCTTTCATAGAGCGCCGCAAGGCAAAGGAATACGACCAGCAGCGACAGGGCATACAGCGCAGGAGCCTGTGCCCCGGAGAGCCGTTCCTGATAGGACATGGCCGTCCACTCCAGGCCAAACCCGGCAGGCAGCTGCTGCACCAGTTTTTCCATGGTGTCCATCGCGGTACCGGTACTGACGCCAGGCGAGGCTTCGCCCACAATTTCTACGGCAGAATAGCCGTTATAGCGTTCAAGACGTGGGGAGCCGGTGTTCCAGTGGGAAGAGGCAAAGGCTGAGAAGGGCACCATGCCGCCCGCATTATTGCGCACATACCAGCGGTTGATGTCATCTGGCAGCATGCGGAATTGCGCAGCGGACTGGACGTACACCTTCTTCACACGTCCCCTGTCCATAAAGTCATTTACGTAGCTCGAGCCCCAGGCGGTTTGCAGCGTATCGTTGATGTCGTCGATAGAGACGCCCAGCGCCTGCGCCTTACGTTGGTCAATATCAACCTGCAGCTGCGGGCTGTCATCAAGCCCGTTATGACGAACGCGGGTCAGAGTTTCATCTTTGCCCGCCAGCTCCAGCAGCTTATCGCGTGCAGCCATCAGTGCCGTGTGGCCGGCGCCTGCGTGATCCTGCAGTTCCATATCGAAGCCCGCAGAGCTGCCCAGCCCGCTGATGGCCGGTGGGCTGCTGGCGTAGACGCGCGCTTCCTTAATTTTATTAAACGCTTTAGTCGCCCGTTCAATAATAGCAAACGAGGTTCCTGTTTTAGCGTCACGCGCGTCCCAGTCTTTCAGGCGGACAAACATACGTGCGACGTTCTGCCCGTTCCCGCCAGGCCCAGAGCCTACGGTGGAAAACACTGACACCACGTTGTCTTTCTCCTGGGTGAAGAAGTACTGCTCCACTTTTTCGACCACTTTAAGCGTCTGCTGTTGTGTCGCGCCGCTCGGGAGCTGCACCGAGGTGGTGAACATTCCCCGGTCTTCCATTGGCAGGAACGACGTCGGCAGGTGCATGAATAGCCAGACCATTCCGCCCAGCAGCACAACGTACACCATCATCCAGCGCAGGCTGCGGTGCAGTATCTTACCGACCCCGGCTTCATAACGTTCCGCACTGCGGTTGAACATGCGGTTAAACCAGCCGAAAAAGCCTTTCTGGCCGTGATGTTCGCCTTTATGCAGCGGTTTAAGGATGGTGGCACAGAGGGCAGGCGTGAGGATCAGCGCCACCAGAACTGACAGCACCATTGCCGAGACAATGGTTATTGAGAACTGACGGTAAATAGCGCCGGTTGTGCCGCCAAAGAAGGCCATGGGAATAAACACCGCCGAGAGCACCATCGCGATACCGACCAGCGCGCCCTGGATTTGCCCCATGGATTTACGGGTCGCTTCACGCGGGGAAAGGCCTTCCTCGCTCATGATGCGTTCGACGTTTTCGACCACCACGATGGCATCATCAACCAGCAGACCGATCGCTAGCACCATCGCAAACATGGTCAGGGTGTTGATGCTATAACCAAACGTATACAACACCGCAAACGTCCCGAGCAACACGACGGGAACGGCAATGGTTGGGATCAGGGTTGCGCGGAAATTTTGCAGGAACAGATACATCACCAGGAACACCAGCGCGATAGCCTCGAGCAGGGTTTTCACCACGTCCTCAATGGACGCCTTCACGAAGGAGGTGGTTTCGTAGGCGACTTTGTACTCCAGCCCATGCGGGAAATACTGCGAAAGTTCGTCCAGGCGTTTTATAACCAGCTCTGCGGTGGCCATTTCGTTGGCACCGGACGCCAGTTTGATCCCAAGACCGGAGGCCTGATTACCGTTAAAGCGGCTCAGATAGTCATATTTTTCCGCCCCCATCTCCACGGTGGCGACATCCCCCAAACGGACTTCGGAACCGTCCTGATTTACGCGCAGGGTAATGTTGCGGAACTGGTCAGGGGTCTGAAGCAGAGACTGGGAGTTAATCGTGGCGTTCAGCGCTTGCTTATCAACGGAAGGCGTTCCGCCCAGCTGGCCCACGGCGATCTGGGCGTTCTGCGACTCGATGGCGTTGGTCACGTCGGTTGCCGTCATCTGAACGCTATTGAGCTTGTTGGGATCGAGCCAGATACGCATTGAATACTGGGAGCCGTAGGCGTCGATGTCGCCAACGCCGTTGATACGGCTGATAGGGTCCTGAATATTACTGGCAACGTAGTCGGCAATATCCTGTTTATCCATCGAGTTGTCCGTGGAGACGAACGCGATAGTCAGGATATTGGTGTCACCCGTTTTACGCACCGTGACGCCCTGGTTCTGTACCGCCTGGGGCAGTTTGCGCATCGCTGATTGCAGCTGGTTTTGCACCTGCTGCACGGCTTCGTCTGGATCGGTACCCGCGGTAAAGCTCAACGTTACCGTCGCCTGGCCCGTCGCGCTGCTTTGCGAGGACATGTACATCAGGTTATCCAGACCCGTCATGTTCTGTTCAATCACCTGGGTCACGGTATTTTCCAGCGTCTGCGCGGAGGCACCTGGATAGTTTGCCGTGACGCGCACATTCGGCGGCGCCAGGTCGGGGTATTGCTCAACAGGAAGTGAAGTAATTGCCAGGACGCCTGTCAGACACAACAGGATTGCAAGCACCCAGGCAAAAATGGGGCGATCGATGAAAAAATTCGCCATGAAAATATGACCTCGTTTTGCTGCATGTCGTTATTGTATATTGCCCGCAACACTGTAGCGGTAACGCGCTGGCCAAACGTGGAGAAATAAAGGAGATAATGTAAATTATCATGCCCTTTTGCGGCGCTTCTCCACGTAGGCTCAGGGAGGAAAGTATTACGTATCAAGAAGGCGTGATGTTGACATCATTCCTTAATTTACCGTTATTTACCCGCAGCAGGTGAAGATGACCGAAACGTCACGTTCACCTGGGTGCCCCCGTTTTGCGGCTGCGAAAACCGCAGCGTCCCGCCGAGCCGTTCCGCGCGTTCGCGCATAATGTTCAGTCCGTAATGTCCCGGTGGTTCGCTGGCTTCGCCAATGCCGATACCGTTATCACGAATACTCACGCTGTGAGTGCCGTCTGCAGAGGTGACGCAGCTAACGGTTATCTCACTGGCCGAGGCGTGCTTAATGGCGTTCAGCACCGCTTCACGCACGATCTGCAGCAGGTGAACCTGCTTTTGTGCGTCCAGCGCCAGAGAGGAGAGTCGGCAGTCAAGATGCAGTTTCGCCTGGGTCTGGCTCTGTAAATTGTCCAACGTCTCCTGGAGCGCAGCGGGCAGGTTGGCGTGATTAAGCGTCAGACGAAACGTGGTGAGTAGCTCCCTCAGCTGTTGCCCGGCGTTGTTGAGCTCGCGGGAAAAGTCCGTGATGATGGTTTGCGCAGGGGCATTCTCCGCCGGTACGGCGCGTTTAAGCAGGGCAAGCTGGATGCGCAAATAGGACAGCACCTGGGCCAGAGAATCATGCAGCTCGCGGGCTATCGTCGCGCGCTCTTCCATCAACAGCAGCTGCTGGTAATGCTTCTGCGCCTCGTTGAAATAGAGCCCGCGTCCGAGCATTGTCGCGACGCTTCGCATCAGCGGAAGAGGGACCTCCCCCGTCTCGTTTTGCCAGCGCAGCTCCCCGTACAAGGTATCCTGCATCAGCACCGGCAGGGCGTGCATTTCAACCTGGGGCATCGCCAGGCCCTCCTGAATCTGCCAGTCGTCACGGGTGCGCAGCTCCAGGTAACGCATCTGCGTATCTTCATGCACAATTTGCAGGATGTGCCTGAAACAGTGGCTGTCTATCTGGCCGGTATTGAGTGCCTGAGAACACTTGAACAGCATTTCGAGCTGCTGGTGGGCGTCATTAAGGTGCTGCGTCTTTTCTGCAACAGAGTGCTCAAGCGAACGGTATAAGCTGTGCAGCTCGGCTGACATATGGTTGAACGCCCGGGAAAGCTGGCCCAGTTCGTTTGCCAGCGCGGTATCCGGTGCGGGTGTATCGAATTGCCCTTGCTCAATGCGCTCGCTTGCCGCCACCAGGTTGTTAAGCGGCTGTACCACCTGGCGACGGATCCGCCGCAGGGTGAGCAGCGTCATCAGCAGGATAGCAAGGCCGCCCGCGAGCGATATCAGGATAACCGCTTGAATTTTATGTTCGGTATAGTGCTGGAGCGTCAGCACAAAGGTATCAATGCGGCCGACAAAATCCTCAATATGGGTTTGATACCACGCGATATCCCCGTCGGCAATGTGCTTATCCATCTCCAGCCAGGCAAGATGCAGCTGCTGGTAGCGCTGTTTAACCTCTTCAGGCACGTACCAGCGGCTTAACGTCTGCAGCGCGGGGGCATTGAGGGTGTGTCGCCAGACGTCGCGATGTGCCGCCAGTGACGGGTTTTTACGCTCCATTTCATAGCCAAGACGATAGCTCTGCATGCGTAAAGAGCCGGCAATATTGATGGCTTCAGCGTCACGCTGGCTGCTGGCAAGCGTCACTAGCGCGACGGTGCTGGTCAGAAGAGATAACGCAATAATCAAAAAGAAAGCCCGAGCCAGGCTTCCGGAAACAGGTCGTTTAACGGTCACAAAACAGCTTCCTGAATAAAATTGATCTGCCACAGGTTCATTGGAAATAGTTTGGCTTCCTGGGCATTTGTACATTGCCTGAACACCCTGCGGTGGGTAAATACAATATTCTTATAAGGAATAAGGGTATTGAACCAGAACCAGGTGGCGTTATGAATCGTTTTATTATGGCCAACAGCCAGCAATGTATTGGATGTCGTGCCTGCGAGGTGGCCTGCGTGATGGCGCACAACGGCGAGCAACACGTCTTAAGCGATCGTCATTTTCATCCCCGCATTACGGTGCTCAGGTCAGGGGGGCAACGAAGCCCCGTCACCTGCCACCACTGCGAGAATGCCCCTTGTGCACAAAGCTGCCCGAACGGCGCCATCAGCAGGCACGATGACAGCGTACAGGTGAATCAACAAAAATGCATTGGCTGCAAAGCCTGCATGGTTGCCTGTCCTTTTGGCACGATGGAGATCATCGTCACGCCCCTCGACAACGGCAGCGTGAAGGCGTCAGCGCACAAATGCGATCTTTGCCTGACGCGCCCGCAGGGCCCTGCCTGCGTCGAAAATTGCCCGGCGGGTGTCCTCACGCTGGCGACGCCTGCGGTGCTGGATACGCTGTCGAAAGCCCGTCGTCAGCGCACTGCCCGCCAGGAAACGCAGCCCTGGCACAGCGAAGCCGTCAAACACAGCGCGCCGCAAACCAAGCTGGAGCAGATGCACAACACCCCGACGCGCGGTGAGCCGGACAAGCTCACCCCGGCGGAACGTGCCTGCCATTTTAATGAAATCTATCTGCCGTTTCGGGCGGAACAGGCACAGCGTGAGGCGTCACGCTGCCTGAAATGCGGTGAACACAGCATTTGCGAATGGACGTGCCCGCTGCACAACGCTATTCCGCAGTGGATTGAACGCGTCAGGCAAGGGGATGTCGCGGGTGCAGTGGAACTCGCCCATCAGACAAACTGTTTACCTGAAATTACCGGCCGCGTCTGTCCGCAGGATCGATTATGTGAAGGGGCCTGCACGGTTCGTGATGAATCGGGTTCGGTGACGATTGGCAACATTGAGCGCTATATCGCTGACCAGGCTCTGGCATCGGGCTGGACGCCGGACATGCGCGGTGTCGCTGCGGTGGATAAACGTGTCGCCATTATTGGGGCGGGCCCAGCGGGGCTTGCCTGTGCGGATGTGCTGGTACGCAGCGGCGTGAGCGTGACGGTCTACGATCGTCACCCGGAAATTGGCGGGTTGCTGACGTTTGGTATCCCGGCATTTAAGCTGGATAAATCCCTGCTTGCCCGGCGCAGAGCGATTTTTACCGCGATGGGCATCCATTTTGAGCTGAACTGCGAAGTGGGCCAGGACGTGTCCATGACCCAGCTGCAGGAGGATTACGATGCCCTGTTTATCGGTGTCGGAACCTATCGTTCTATGAAGGCCGGCATTGCCCATGAAGATGCGCCGGGTGTCTACGACGCGCTGCCGTTTCTGGTGGCGAATACCCGCCACGTGATGGGGCTGGAAGCCTCGGCCAAGGAACCCTTTATCGACACCTCTGGGCTTAACGTGGTGGTGCTCGGCGGGGGGGACACCGCAATGGACTGCGTGCGCACCGCGCTCCGCCACGGCGCGGCGAATGTCACCTGTGCCTACCGCCGGGATGAAGCCAACATGCCGGGGTCGAAAAAAGAGGTGAAGAATGCGAAAGAAGAGGGCGCGGCGTTTGAATTTAATGTTCAACCGGTTGAGCTGACGCTGGCTTCTTACGGGCGCGTTAATGGCATTCGCATGCTGCGTACTACGCTGGGCGAGCCGGATGCGCAGGGGCGACGTCGGCCCGTTCCGGTGGCGGGGAGCGAATTTGTCATGCCTGCCGATGCGGTGATTATGGCCTTTGGCTTTACGCCCCACGCCATGCCGTGGCTACAGGTGCAGGGCGTGGAGACGGACGACTGGGGGCGCATCATTGCCTCCGTTGAGGGCCGTTATCGCCACCAGACCAGCAACCCTAAAATTTTCGCGGGAGGGGATGCGGTGCGCGGTGCGGATCTGGTGGTAACGGCGATGGCGGAAGGGCGTCATGCGGCGCAGGGTATTCTCGACTGGCTTGAGGTCAGCGTTGCCAAAATGCACTAAACCAGGCGGGCGACAAAGCGGGCTTCACGGCGTAGTATAAACGCACTCATTTTGCCGTGGAGCCCGTATGACCCTGAAAATAGACGTTATCAAAGACAAAATCCTTTCTGAGAACTACTTTGTCCTGCGTAACATCACCTATGATTTAACGCGTCGTAACGGTGAAGTGATCCGCCATAAACGCGAGGTCTACGATCGCGGCAACGGGGCAACGATACTGCTCTACAACCGTGAAAAGCAGAGCGTCGTGCTGATCCGCCAGTTTCGGGTGGCAACCTGGGTCAACGGCAATCCGGATGGACGGCTGATTGAAACCTGTGCAGGCCTGCTTGATGACGATGAGCCAGAAGTGTGCGCCCGTAAAGAGGCAATCGAAGAGACGGGCTTTGAAGTGGGCGAGGTCAAAAAAGTCTTCGAGCTGTTTATGTCGCCGGGCGGCGTGACGGAACTCATCCACTTCTTCATTGCGCAATACAGCGATGCGCAGCGCACTCACCGTGGCGGTGGCGTCGAAGATGAAGATATCGATGTGCTGGAATTACCCTTTTCCCAGGCGTTGGAGATGGTCCGATCTGGGGAGATCAAGGATGGTAAAACGGTGATATTACTGCAGTATTTACAAGCAACGGGCTTAATGAACGCCACTTTCGAACGGTAGTGGGTTAAGTTTCGGATAAATCTATCCGATAAATCCGATTGAGCAAGCCCGGTTGGAACACGAAGATACTGCCCAGATATGCGTTTTCGTTTCCAGGACTGTGCCATTCATGCGCCACTGCGTTTTCATTCTTATCTTATTTTGCGTGCTGCCTGCGCCGCTGGTGTGGGCCGCGCCTGCCCAGCAATCCTTCTCTGACTGGCAGGTGACCTGCAATAACCAGAATTTTTGCGTTGCGCGTAATACCGGTGAACACCGTGGCCTGGTCATGACGCTGAGCCGAAGCGCCGGGGCGAAAACGGACGCAACCCTGCGTATCGATCTGGGCGGTCTTTCTGCTCCTTCCGTGAAAGAGCCGGATATTGCACCGCGGCTGCTGTTGGATAATGTGCCGCTGAAGCCCGAGCCGCTGCGCTGGCAGTTAACGCCCTGGCACCTGAAAACGAATGATGCGGCCACCATCACGGCATTCCTGAAACAGATCCAGGAAGGGAAAGCGCTGACCTTGAAGGGCGGGGAACAGGTTATCTCACTTGATGGCCTGAAAGCGGCGCTGCTGTTCATCGATGCCCAGCAAAAGCGCGTCGGCAGCGAAACGGCCTGGATTAAGAAAGGTGATGACCCGCCGTTAAGCGTACCGCCCGCACCCGCGTTAAAAAAGGTGGACGTTGTCGAAAGGACGCCAATGCCCCTTACCCACGCAGAGCTGAATGACCTGCTGGATTACGGTACCTGGCGTATGAACAACAGCCAGTGCTCGCTTGATCCGAACCGCCGGGAAGTGCGGGTAACGGCGTTAACCGATGACAAAGCGTTGCTGATCATCAGCTGTGAAGCGGGGGCATATAACACGGTCGATCTGGCGTGGCTGGTGTCGCGCAAAAAACCGTTTTCCGCCCGGAGCGTCCGGTTACGTCTGCCGTTTACGCCGTCCAGTGAAAGCAGTGAAATGGAGTTGATGAATGCCAGCTTCGATGAGAAAACGCGTGAGCTGACCACGCTGGCATTAGGACGAGGTATCGGTGACTGTGGCATTCAGACGCGCTGGCGGTTTGACGGTCAGCGCTTTCGCCTGGTGCGTTACGCTGAAGAACCGAGCTGTGATGGCTGGAATGGGCCAGATGCCTGGCCCACGCTGTGGATCACCCGCTAGTCTTGCGGAAAAAGTCGTTATACAGCATGTACAGGTGTGCTGCGCTCCAGGAGAAGTTAGGCGCGCCTTGCTGTGCGCCGGTCAACGGGTTGTAGTTTTCCTGTATCGGGCCGTCGGACGTTAACCCTTTTGCATGCTTAAAGAAGGTTTCCGCCAGCGTTTGCGCCTGTTCGCGGTAGCCGTAGCGCTCCATCCCCTTTAGCCCAAACCAGAACTGGTCAACCCAGACGCGGCCCCGCCAGTAAATATCCGGACCAAACGCCGGGTTGGTCAGGGCGGCCGTACCCAGCGGGACATAGGTGTTGAACGCTTTCGGATCCAGCATCACTTTTACCACGGCATCCGCATGTTCCTGCGTGGCAGCACCGTTGAACAGCGGAGACCAGCCTTCCGGCCCTTTACCCCGTTCGACGATAGGTCGACCCGCGCAGCCGTTCGCCAGCGGTTTATCCTCAATGCGTATGTCATAGTAAAAACCACTCTTCTCGTCGAACATGCAGGTGTTGATATAGGCGGAGAGCTTTTCAGCCAGCTGGCGATAGCGGCTGGCTTCCTGTTCTTTCCCAAGCAGGCGAGCCATTTGCGCCAGGTAGTGATTATCGCTGTACATATAGCTGGCCTGATCGACGGACTCTTGCAGTAACGAGTAGCCCAGCAGGTTGCCCTCTTTGCTGCGGTTTTCCGCAAACTTAACCGTCCAGTCGCTGCGTTTCCCGCCGTTTGCGACATAGCTATCCAGCTGGGCTTTATCGATAAAACCGAACACGGCGGCATCATCGCGTCCAGATTCCCAGGACGCCGCCACCTGCGCCGGGATCGCCAGGCTGTCGTAGTGCCCGTTGTCGATCACCCGGGCGTAGGCGTTCAGGCCAGAGAGCGACACCTCTTTATCGCCCGTCTTAACGGTAAACAGCATTTCACCGCTGGCGGTGTTATGGGCTTTGTCACGCGTGGCACCGTATTCCGGCACGCCGTTGCCGTTATGGTCACGGTTGCGTAACCACCAGTCATGGTAGGCCACCAGCTTTGGATACATCTCTTCAAGCCAGGTTTTGTCCTGGGTAGTGTTGTACACCTCCATGACCGACCACGCCGCCAGGCTTGGTTTGGTGTTGCGTTCATTCCAGTTGCCGCCATCACCGCCGCGCTCCGGGCTAAGGTTCCAGGCGATGAGATCGGGCACAAAACCGGCGTCCTGCGGGCGCAGCGGATCGTCAGGTTTGATTTGCCACGAGAAGACCGCGCGGATGTTCTCTTTGGCGATATCCGGATTAAAGTGCGACATGGCAAACGCCTGTTTCCAGGTATCCCACGGCCAGGTTTGGTTACCGGAGAACCAGCGGCCGGTCACCGACGGTGTCACCGTGTTATACCGTACCGCGCCGCCCGGTGAGCGCCAGTTGCCGTTCAGCGTTTCCATGGCTTTAACCGCCACGCGGGTTTGTTCCGGTGTGGCATTTGGGTTGGTTAACCCTTTTTGCAGGTAACCTTCCCAGCGCTGTTGTGAGGCGGTCATATACGCGGCGGGGCGCGCCAGAATATCGCGGATCTGCATTTGCTCACGTTTCACCTCATCCGCGTTCAGCAGGTGGGAGTAGGTGGTATACAGCGTGGTGCTTCCCGTAATGTGCGCCCGGCTGGTAAAACGGTGTCCGTCGACCGTAATACGTGAAGGTATGGATTTGTGGATCTGGTATTCAGAACTGCCGGAGGTCAGCAGATCCCAGGTGGAACGCACTTTACCGAAGGTCACCTTCAGGCCATCGCGAGTAGGTACGATTTTGCGCTGATAATCCGGAAACGCGTCGTCGATGGTCTTATCCGAACGAGGCTGGCCTTCTTTGGCCTCCAGTTTTTCCAGTAACTCACCATCCCACACCAGATCGAGCGGCGTCTTGCTGGTGATACGCGTTTCGAGCAGCGACGTGCGCGCAGAAGCAAAGCGCAGCGTCATCTCAATGCGCACATCCCTGGCGCTCAGGTTCTGCACCAGCGCGCCGGGAATGCTGTACGCCTCAAGGGTGAAATCCACTTTTTTACCGTTCTGGTAGACGGTCAGGCGGTCAAAATTGGTCGCCATAAAGTTGATGTACTCTTCCGTGAGCAGCGCTACGCCGGGAAATCCTCCCTGCGTTTGCGGCCCGTCCGGCAGCAGATGACCATGCCAGGCACCCAAATCGAAAAAGGGGTTGAAACGCTGGTGGTCGTCATAGTCGAAATCCTGCATATACAGCGGTGCGCCGGTGCGGTTGATGACGTTTTTAAAGTCGTTGGCGGTTGCCGCATGCGCGGAAAAACTCATCGCCAGCGCGCAGGCCAGCGGGGTAAGACAGGCGCTCAATTTCATGGTGATCAATCTCTTTTACCAGTAGAAGTATTGCATCAGGAAGACCTGGTCACTGGGGTCGCCGGAGGCATTTTTCATGTAGAAGCGGCTATCGGCGGCGGTGGCAAAACGTCCGCCGCCGTACTCGTACCAGATACCGAACTGCATAAACGAGGTGGTTTCATCAGCGGCATTGTCCGGGCGATGCTTTGCGTAGCTGTAGGCGGTAGAGAGGTATACCCCTTTTAGCGCTTCGATCATGGCGCTCATCATGTAGCCGGTTTCGCTGCCGGAAACGCGTTGGCCGCTGGCGCGCCCTGTATGATGCCAGGCCCGTGCGGCCAGGTTGGGAGACAAAATGCCGGTTAAAAAGAGCTGGCCAGTGCCATCGGTGATTTCAAGCCCGTTCATCCAGGTGACATTTTTCATGATGTCATACTGGAGATACCCGTTCGCCATCGCCGGGTAGGTGTACTTATCGTCATAGCGATCGTATTTGCCAAAGTGCAGCCAGGCTTTGCTTTCATCGTGGTGTCCCGCCGGCGTGGCGGTCACGCTGTAGCGCAGGTCGCCTGCCAGATTTTGCACCTTGAGCGCATACATAATGTCACGGGTGTTGGGGATCACGTAGCCCAGGTCCGGGGTGAAATCTCCCCACCACTGCAGGTCATCCAGGGACGAATCCTGACGCAGGCTGAGCATGATTTCGGTGCTGTTATCGGTTTTATAGCCGCCGTAAAAGCGGTTAATCCCACCTTCAAAACCGCCCCAGCCGTGGTCAGGAACCCAGGCGTTACCCTGGCGATCGGCCTGAACGGTCCAGCCTTCTCCGTAAATCAGGCCAAACCAGTTCCCGTGCTTCATCTCCAGGCCGCCTTCAATATAGGTGCCGTCGCTGTATTTATGCTTCTCCTGACCTTCCAGATCCATATAGCCGCCGACGCCCAGCTCGCCATAAAAACGGAATGATGGAGAGGTGATTTCCGGCGTTCGGGTATCATCGTGCTCGGCTGGCCGGGCTTCCTCTGCGGCAAACGCGGGGCAGCCGAAAGAGAGGGCAGCGAGTGCCCCAATCGTTTTTATTCTATTTTTCATACGCTCATCCCAAAGAGGAAATATCCATACCTTCAGCGTTAATTGATATTTGAGGCAGGCGACGCTTCTATTTGTTGTTGTTCTTTCGATAATCCTTTTACGTATTTACTGTATTTCCACCAGGCAAATCCGAGGAATAAGACAATGCCGCCGACGTTATAGAAAACAATGGTGAGAATATTGGCACCGGTCGGGAAGGTTGAGGCGACGAATCCGATGGCAAAAATAACAATCAGCATCGAGACAATCACCATGCCCGTGGTGCGTGAGCCCATTTTGAAATCACGCGGCAGATGGTCGAGCTTACGGCGCAGGTTCAGGTAGGCCAGCATGATAAACAGCGGCGGCAGCATTGACGCGGCGGCGGTCATGTTGATGACGGTGTTCATCAGATCCTGTGCGGTATTTGACCCCATCGTCGGGATTATCATTAACGGGATCACAATCAGATACTGGATCCACGCCGCGCGTGCCGGTACGCCGTTTTCGTTCAGCGCCACGGTTTTTGGGCCAAAGATGCCGGTCGGGATTTCAGAGAAGAAGATTTTGACCGGGGTCGCCGTCCACATCAGTAAGGAACCGAACATTGCGGTAAAGGAGACTAGCCCGACAAAGCGGTTCATCAGCACTTCCGGCAGGCCAAACCATACCGCCAGGCCGTGGAATACCTGCACCGAGCCGCCGGTAAACTTCAGCGCTTTACTGCTGATAAAGACGTTAATCAGCACCGAGGAGATGGAGTACAGCACGCCGATAAAGATCCCCGCCAGGATGATCACTTTCACGAAGGATTTAGAGCCGCCTTTGACGTCGTTGACGTACACCGCGACAGACTCTGCACCCCCGGCGGCCATAAATATCCAGGTGGTAATACCGAGGAATGCCCAGTTGAAATGAGGGATCATCGCATCAACGGTGATCGGGTCAGCAGGCTGCACGCCGCCCACCAGCGCCGCACCCGCAAGCAGGATATAGGAGAGGGTCAGCAGCAGCATCAGCGTGGAGGTGACAGAGGTAATCGGCCCCAGCATTTTCGCCCCGTTGGTGGACACCCAGGTCGAGAAGGCGAACAGCACCATGCTCAGCACCGTGGTGGCAAACGGCGTAAGAATGTACTCATAACCTAAAAAGGCGTAAGAGGCGTAGGCGATAACGCGCGGTAATAACGAGGTGAAGAAGAACAAATTCACGAACCAGTAGGTATAGGCGGTAATAAAGGCCCATCGTCCGCCCAGTGAACTTTTCACCCAGGCATAAACGCCGGCTTCGGAGTTTTTATTCAGCGAAACAAACTCTGCAATGATCAGGCAGAAGGGGATGAAGTAAAACAAGGTGGCTAAAAAGAACATCGGCGCGGAGGCAAGGCCGAGTTCAATATTGTTGTTGATCACGTTGTTAAAGCTAAATACAGCGGCAAACGTCAGCGACAGCAGGCCGAATTTGCCGATGGTATTACGCTTGGTGGTTTCAGACATAACATTTCTCCGGGTACGAGGATAGCGGTGCTTCATTGGCACCGCTCGTTTTTTATTTGTTATGGAAATAACCGTCTTCGATGGTCACATTGAGAATGACTTTTTTGACCGGCTCATCGCTGATGAAGCGGTACGCTTCGTGGTTCTCACAAATCACAATTTGCCCCTCATGAACCTGTTGGGTATGGCCCACGCCTTTCAGGTATTCACGGTCGGTTTCATCGCGATAGCACTCCACGCGTTGAAGCGCCTCTTTTGCGGCATACTCAATTTTTTGCGCGCCCTGCAGGTAGTGATGCACCTCGACGTAGCGACGATGGCCGATGAACAACGCGTCGGTACTGGTATCACAGGTCACGCGGTAGGCCAGCGAATCACCAATCGAGTGGGCTACGCCGGGCTGAATATTGTCGATGTTGCGAATGGCCTCTACGCAGCGCTGCCATTTACGGCCCGCGCGATAAAGCTGCTGGAACTGTTCCAGGCTGTCGAGAACGATCATTGGTCTGCCTCGCTGTGCGAATGTGTGGAGAAGAAATCGGTGCCGAACTGATGGTGTGCCAGCGCCTGCGAGGCGGCCTGTCCCCCTTCCAGCGGGAGCAGGGTGAACCCATAGCGGAACGGCCTGAACCAGACGCGCCAGGAATCCAGCACTTCACTTCCCCAGGAGTTGGAGCCTAAGCCCAGCACCTGATGGTCCAGGTTCAGGGTAATGTCATCGCAGCGGCGCAGCTCGTTGCAGTGCTGGGCCGCGTGGATATTTTCTGCCGTGTAGGGCCATGCGCTGAAATGGATAGGTTGCTCCGGTACGACCAACAGCCCGCTGCCGTGACGGTTTGCCAGGGTGGCCCAGCGCACCTGCTGACGATTGCCGTTGTTCTGTGGGAACGGATAGTTTTCAAACATCTCATCTACGGTGGTGTGCCAGAGGTCAACGGTGCTGGCCTGCTGGCTGTCCGGATAGTTCTCCCCAGGCCCACGCCCGAAGTAGCTCACCCGGTCGAACTCGCCGTTAATGCCGAGCGTAAAGCCGATGCACGGGATGATGTGCGGGAACTCGCCGTAACGTTCTCCCTGTAGCTCAACGTTAATTTGTCCGTCGGCGGTAACGCGCCAGCGGTAGGTACAGCGCATGCCAAAATCAAATACCGGCGGGGCAATCAGGGTGCGGGTGGTGATGACGACCGCGTCGTCATGCTGCTCAATAGCGAAACCGCGCAGATGCTCCTGCATGATCTGCAGGTGATGAGGGTGCCACAGCCCTTCATACTCTTGCTTATGGTTATCAATCATGGGCTTGAAGAAGTTAATCTTCGGTTCGCGGGTGATGTTTTCCTTGCCGTTTACCTGCCAGGAGCAGAGTTTTCCCGACACTTTTGAGAAGCGCGCGCGGAAGTTATGCCCGCTAACGGTCACGCCCAGACGATCCTCTTCCTGCTTCAGCGGCGTGGCGTTGGTATTGATAAACGGCAATGCGCGGGCGGTGCGGGCTTTTAACGGGAACTGATAAACGGCAATTTCATGCCCGGCTTCGCTATAGCGCGTGCGGCTATTTTTGCGAATGCGTACGGTCAGGAACGCTTCGCGCTCATCAAGTTCAGGCAGGCACAGCTTCACGCTGCGTGAACTGTTGGCTACCAGCCCGGTAACAGCCAGAGACTGACTGTGCAGCGTTTCCCCTTCGGCGCGTACCTCGACGTACAGGGTGTAGTCGTCCAGTGGGGTGAACCAGAATTTATTGGCAACGTGCAGCTCACCGTCTTGCCAGTGCAGTTTGACCGGCGCAATGACCTGCTTATATTCGCGCAGCCCCGGGCCAGGGGTTTGATCGGAGTAGATCAGCCCGTCCAGGCAGAAATTGTAGTTGTTTGGATAATCACCAAAATCACCGCCGTAGGCGTACCACGCGTTGCCGCTGGCATCCACGGTCTGAATACCGTGGTCGCACCACTCCCAGACGTAGTGGCCCTGAATGCAGTCATGCCTTTCAAACACGTTCTGGTATTCGGTTAAACCGCCGGGGCCGTTACCCATTGCATGGGCGTATTCGCAGATAATGCGCGGTTTGGCGTGGGGGTACTCACCAAACAAATTCATCAGCGGTACGCGGGTGTACATCGTCGAAATGATATCCACCACCTCGGCGTCACGATCCTCTTCATAATGCAGCAGGCGAGTGTCATCCAGCGCTTTTGCCGCGCGTGCCATAGCGCGGATATTGCAGCCGTAGCCGGACTCATTGCCGAGCGACCAGATGATGATTGACGGGTGGTTTTTCTGGGCGTGAATATGGCGTTCGATACGCTCAACGTAGACCTTCTCCCATACCGGATCGTCCGTAATGCGGCTCAGATCGCCGACGTTAGCAAAACCGTGAGATTCCACATCCGTTTCCGCCATCACAAACAGGCCATAGATGTCACACAGCTCATAAAAGCGCGGATCGTTCGGGTAGTGCGCGGTTCGTACCGAGTTGATGTTGTGCTGCTTCATCAGGATCAGGTCTCGCTCAACGCGATCCATCCCCACGGCGCGGCCTTTGAGGTGATCGTTATCGTGACGGTTCACACCGTGCAGCTTCAGATAGCGGTTGTTAACGTAGAACAGACCGTCGCGCACCTTGATGTCACGAAAACCCACGCGCTGCGGGATAATCTCCAGCGTCTGCCCGTGCTCATCTTTTAAGGTGATTGTCAGATGGTAGAGATACGGTGATTCCGCAGACCACTGCTGTGGCTGTTTAACCGCAATGTCAAAGGCTGTTTCAGCAAGAGCGCTAAAGGTCTGGCTGTGGGTCGTCCCGTGGTGAAGCACCGTTTCACCCTCATAAAGGGCATACTCCAACGATACGGTTGACGCGTGCGGGGCAAGGTTTTCCAGCTCAAGCCGACAGGAGAGGGTGGCGTCCTGATAAGCCTCATCAAAGGTGGTTTTGAGGGTGATATCACGCACGTGGGTCCGCTGTTTGCCGACCAGGTAGACATCACGGAAAATACCCGCCGTCCACCACATGTCCTGATCTTCAATGTAGGTGGAGTCTGCCCACTGCATGACCCGCACGCACAGCAGGTTCTGGCCGCCATGCACCGCGTCGCTGATATCAAATTCCGCCGTCAGGCGGCTGCCTTTGCTAAAGCCAATGTAGCGGCCATTTACGTAGACTTCGAAATAGGTTTCGACGCCATCAAATTTAATAAGGGTCTGTTTGTCTTCCCAGCTGTCTGCAAGGGTGAACCAGCGCTGGTACGCCCCGGTTGGGTTATCCGCTGGCACCCACGGCACGTCCACCGGGAACGGGAAGCCTTCATCGGTGTACTGTAGATGGCCGTGGCCTTCCAGTTGCCACATGCCCGGCACGGTGATGTGGCCCCAGTCGGGCATAAAGTCAGAGGTGAAGTTTTCAGGCACCAGAAGCGGGTTGGTAAAAAAGCGAAAGTTCCACCGGCCGCTTAACGACAAAAAGTGGCTGCTGGCTTCACGGGCAAAGGTACGCGCCAAAGCTACGGTATCATAAGAGAAGAAGTACGCACGCGGCGGAAGCCGGTTCTCATGCGTGAGTTGAATATTTTCCCAGCGATTCATGCGATCTCCCTGTAGGGGTAAACATCATTGCTGAGGATTTTAGTAAATATTTTACTAAATAAAATCAGTAAAACTGATTTGCTTTAACTCGATCACGAAATAAAAAAAAGCCGGGCGTACCCGGCTGCATGTTGAGAAGGGGGGATTAGCGGGTAGTGCCGCGCAGTTTCAGCACGCTTGGCACGAAGACCTGAAGAGGCAGCGCCCGGCCGTCACGGGATTTTTCCAGCAGCAGATTCACGCCCTGGCTGCCCATCATTTCAGAGTGAATACGCACGGTTGAAAGCGGAGGAAAGGTAAAGCGAGCGGTGGGAATATCGTTGACGCTAATGAGTGAAATGTCCTCGGGGATCGCCAGCCCTTTTTCATGGATGGCGCGCAACACGCCGATGGCAATGGAGTCGGACGCCACAAACAGCGCGGAGGGCCAGGTCCGCTGCGAGAGCATTTTCTTCGCCAGCTCATAGCCGGATGAGCTGGAAAATCCCCCGCGCCAGATGTCCTGCTCCGACACCACGCCTTTCAGACGACCGTACTCGACAAACGCGGCCTCACGGATATCGGCTTTACCCGGCTCGTCCTCTCCGCCGATAAAACCAATGCGCTCAACGTCCTGCTGAATAAAGAAATCAATAATTTGCTTGCTGATGCGCGAGAGATCGATATCCACGGCATCATAGTCGCTGCCCGGTTCGTGGAAATCAATAAAACAGATATTGTCGGTCAACGCGCTGGCGGCTCGCCGGACGCTGGGGGACGGTTTGCCGACAATTAACACCCCGGTGAGTTTTTTGATGTCCGGCAGGGTGGAAAAGGCATAGCAATTACTCAGCTCCACGCCCAGTTTTTCACACTGCGTTTCGATGCCGTGGCGGATGGCAAGGTAGTAAGGGTCGTTTATTTCCAGCTCTTGCTGGTAGCTGTACAGCGCCAAAATATGCTGTTGACCGGCCGTCCCGGCTTGGGCTTTGCGGGAGGTGCTGCTTTTGTACTCCAGCTTCTCGGCAATCTCCAGAATGCGGTGTTTAGTCTCCTCCTTCACGTTTAGCGTTGGATCGTCGTTTAACACCCGGGATACCGTCGCCAGCGAGACGCCTGCTTCCGTCGCAATGTCTTTGAGCGTTGCCATGTTTTTCCTTATTCCCCCACGTTTTACCCCATTGTAAAGGATGCGCCAGCACGTGCATCTGTTTTTAGTAAATTTCCGCCCCGTTGCCATTGGCAAATATCCTGCTAGTATTTAGTAAAATTTTACTAAGGAGAAATGATGGAAACGGTAGCCTATGATGATTTTGCCCGTCTTGAGATCCGGGTGGGCAAGATTATTGACGTCAAACGTCACGCCAACGCCGATAAACTCTATATCGCGCAGATAGAGGTGGGCGGTAAAACGCTGCAAACCGTCACCAGCCTGGTGCCGTATTACCGGGAAGAGGAGTTGATGGGAAAAACGGTGGTGGTGTTATGTAACCTGGCAAAAGCGAAAATGCGCGGCGAAACCTCAGAGTGTATGCTGCTTTGCGCTGAAACCGACGATGCCAGCGAAAGTGTGCTGCTCACGCCGGAGCGCACAATGGCGGCGGGCGTCAGGGTGGTGTGAAAACAGGCCGGGTGAAGCGATGCGTCACCCGGCCTTGAGAATGGCGACTTAAATAATGCTCAGTGCCTTCTCCACCACGTTCTCAACGGTAAAGCCAAAGTAGGGGAACAGTTTCTCAGCCGGAGCCGATTCACCGTAACCGTGCATGCCGACAATCGCCCCTTTCAGCCCCACGTATTTGTACCAGTAATCGGCAATGCCGGCCTCAACCGCCACGCGCGCGGCAACGTTAGAAGGCAGGACCGACTCGCGGTACGCCTCATCCTGCGCGTCAAAGATATCGGTGGAAGGTAATGAAACCACACGCACCGCATGACCTTCGGCGGTCAGCTTTTCGGCCGCTTTCACCGTGATTTCCATCTCAGAGCCGGTCGCAATCAGAATGACATCCGGCTTGCCGCCGCTGTCTTTCAGAATGTAGCCGCCACGGGCGATGTTTTTGACCTGCTCCGGCGTGCGTTCAATCTGCGCCAGGTTCTGGCGTGACAGGATCAGCGCCGTTGGCCCGTTGTGTCGTTCCACCGCCAGCTTCCAGCCCACTGCAGCTTCAACCTGATCGCACGGACGCCAGGTGCTGAAGTTCGGCGTTAAGCGCAGGCTGGCAAGCTGTTCAACGGCCTGGTGCGTTGGCCCATCTTCCCCCAGCCCGATGGAGTCGTGGGTGTAGACCATAATCTGCCGCGCTTTCATTAACGCCGCCATGCGCGCCGCATTACGCGCGTATTCAACAAACATCAGGAAGGTGGCGGTGTAGGGCACAAATCCGCCGTGATGGGCAATGCCGTTGGCAATGGCCGTCATCCCGAACTCGCGCACGCCGTAGTGAATGTAGTTCCCGGCAATGTTCTCTTTTAGCGATGTCGAACCCGACCAGATGGTCAGGTTGCTGGGGGCTAAATCCGCCGAGCCGCCCAGCAGCTCCGGCAGAATCGGTCCGATTGCATTCAGGGTGTTTTGTGATGCCTTACGGGTGGCAATTTTTGCCGGAGTAGACTGCAGGTTTTCAATCCAGGCCTGGGTTTTGGCTTCCCAGTCTTCCGGCAGCCCGCCGCTCATACGGCGGGAAAACTCGCGGGCAAGATCCGGGTGCGCTTTTTTGTAGGCGGTAAATTTATCGTTCCAGCTATGCTGGGCTTTTTCACCCTCTTCACGGGCGTCCCAGGCCCGGTAAATCTCTTTTGGGATCTCAAAGGCCGGATACTTCCAGCCCAGTTTCTGGCGGGTCAGCGCCACTTCCTCTTCACCCAGCGCCGTGCCGTGCGCCTCCTCTTTGCCCGCTTTATTCGGTGAGCCAAAACCAATCACCGTTCGGCAGATAATCAGCGACGGCTTATCCTTCACGCTTTGCGCTTCCTGAATCGCTTTTTTCACGGCTTCCGGATCGTGGCCGTCGATTTCGTGGACGACGTGCCAGTGATAGGCCTCAAAGCGTTTTGCCGTGTCGTCGGTAAACCAGCCATCGGTTTCCCCGTCGATGGAAATGCCGTTGTGATCGTAAAAACCGATCAGCTTGCCGAGCCCCAGCGTGCCCGCAAGGGAGCAGGCTTCGTGGGAGATGCCCTCCATCAGACAGCCGTCGCCCATAAACACATAGGTATAGTGATCGACGATGTCATGCCCCGGCTGGTTAAACTGCGCGCCCAGCGTGCGCTCGGCAATTGCCAGACCCACGGCATTCGCTAGCCCCTGGCCGAGCGGCCCGGTGGTGGTTTCGACGCCCGGCGTGTAGCCCAGCTCCGGGTGACCTGGCGTTTTCGAGTGCAGCTGGCGGAAGTTTTTCAGCTCTTCGAGCGGCAGATCGTAGCCGGTCAAATGCAGCAGGCTATAGAGCAACATGGATGCGTGACCGTTGGACAATATAAAGCGGTCGCGATCGGCCCAGGTGGGGTCATTCGGATTGTGTTTCAGAAAGTCGTTCCACAGCACTTCGGCAATATCTGCCATGCCCATGGGGGCGCCAGGATGGCCGGAATTGGCTTTCTGCACGGCATCCATGCTAAGGGCGCGAATGGCATTGGCTAGCTCTTTACGGGACATAGTTCACTCCGTGGCAAGGTTAAAGTTTGGCAGCAAGAAGATCTTCAAGTTTGCGCTGGTCGACGGCGAACAGGCGGATGCCTTCGGCCAGTTTATCGACGGCCATGGCGTCCTGATTGTGCTCCCAGCGGAACTCCGCTTCAGACATGGCTTTAGGTTTTGGCAGTGCGGTTGAGGCAGGCACCAGCTTGCGAACCACGGTTTCTTCTTTTTCCTGCAACTCTTTCAGCAGGTTAGGGGAGATGGTGAGGCGGTCGCAGCCTGCCAGCGCCAGAATTTGTTCGGTGCGGCGGAAGCTGGCCCCCATCACGATGGTGTCGTAGCGGTGCTGTTTAAAGTAATCGTAGATGTTGCGAACGGATTTCACGCCGGGGTCTTCATCCACCACGTACGGGTCCATCGGCTGCTTGGCCTGGTACCAGTCGTAGATGCGTCCGACGAACGGCGACACGAGGAACACGCCCGCTTCTGCACAGGCGCGCGCCTGGGCAAAGGAGAACAGCAGCGTCAGGTTGCAGTTGATGCCCTCTTTTTCCAGCACCTCCGCCGCGCGAATACCTTCCCAGGTGGAGGCGAGCTTAATCAGAATGCGGGATTTTTCGATGCCCTGCTCCTGGTACAGTTCGACCAGGCGACGGGCCTTATTGATACTTTTTTCTTTGTCGAACGACAGGCGGGCATCCACTTCGGTGGAAACACGCCCTGGAATGCTTTTCAGAATTTCTGCACCGATATTAACGGCCAGCTTGTCGCTGGCCTCGGCAACCTGCTGTTCCTGCGTTTTCCCGCGCTGTTTACCGTAAGCAATCGCGTCATCAATCAGATGATTAAAATGCGCAAGCCCTGCCGCTTTGAGCAACAACGAGGGGTTTGTGGTCGCATCTTCAGGCTGATAGTGACGAATTGACTCAATATCGCCGCTGTCGGCGACCACGGTGGTGAATTGTTTGATGCCGTCTAGTTGGTTCATAAATGATTACTCCTTGAAAATAAAAGAGTTAGACGAGTGCGTTAGTTCACACTTCTGGAAAATTCATGATGGACTTAACAAAAAAGCATAGCAGACGGGGGAGGCATTGCTGCCTGAGACGGGTAACATGGTTGTTATAAATTGATAACAATTTTTGCTCTGCAATGGTGAGAGTTTGGCAGCCTTCAAAGTTTAGGCGGCCGCCTGCGGCGATACTATGCGGCACTCCAGGGTGTGCATCAGGATCGTAAACATCACCCTTTTTGACCGATACGTGAAAGGAATAACAAGATGGATGATCAGTTAAAACAAAGTGCCCTCGATTTTCACGAGTTCCCTGTCCCGGGCAAAATCCAGGTTTCCCCCACCAAACCGCTGGCGACGCAGCGCGATCTGGCGCTAGCCTACTCGCCAGGCGTGGCAGCCCCTTGTCTTGAGATCGAAAAAGATCCGCTGGCAGCCTACAAATATACCGCGCGTGGCAACCTGGTCGCGGTGATCTCTAACGGCACGGCGGTGCTGGGGTTAGGGAATATCGGCGCGCTGGCCGGTAAGCCGGTGATGGAAGGGAAGGGCGTTCTGTTCAAGAAATTTGCCGGTATTGACGTGTTTGATATCGAAGTGGACGAGCTGGATCCGGATAAGTTCATCAATGTGGTTGCAGCCCTGGAGCCGACGTTCGGCGGCATCAACCTCGAAGACATCAAAGCGCCAGAGTGTTTCTATATCGAGCAGAAACTGCGCGAGCGTATGAACATTCCCGTGTTCCATGATGACCAGCACGGTACGGCGATCATCAGCACCGCGGCCATTCTGAACGGCCTGCGCGTGGTGGAGAAAAATCTCTCCGACGTGCGCATGGTGGTATCCGGTGCAGGCGCGGCGGCAATCGCCTGTATGAACCTTCTGGTGGCGCTTGGGATGCAGAAACACAACATTGTGGTGTGCGATTCCAAAGGCGTTATCTATAAAGACCGCGAGCCGAACATGGCGGAAACCAAAGCGGCGTATGCGGTGGAAGATGACGGCAAACGCACGCTGGAAGACGTGATTGACGGCGCGGACATTTTCCTCGGCTGTTCTGGCCCGAAAGTGCTGACCCAGGAGATGGTGCAGAAGATGGCGCGCGCGCCGATGATTCTGGCATTGGCTAACCCGGAACCCGAAATTTTGCCGCCGCTGGCAAAAGCGGTCCGTGAAGACGCGATTATCTGTACCGGGCGTTCAGACTATCCTAACCAGGTGAATAACGTGCTGTGCTTCCCGTTCATCTTCCGTGGCGCGCTGGACGTGGGCGCAACGGCGATCAACGAAGAGATGAAGCTGGCAGCGGTGCACGCCATTGCCGAGCTGGCGCACGCCGAGCAGAGCGAAGTCGTGGCCTCGGCCTATGGCGATCAGGATCTGAGCTTTGGCCCGGACTACATCATTCCTAAGCCATTCGACCCGCGCCTGATTGTGAAAATCGCCCCGGCGGTTGCCAAAGCGGCGATGGACTCCGGCGTGGCAACGCGCCCGATTCAAGATTTCGACGCCTACGTTGATAAGCTCACCGAGTTTGTCTACAAGACCAACCTGTTTATGAAGCCGATCTTCTCCCAGGCTCGCGCCGACGCGAAACGCGTGGTGCTGGCTGAAGGGGAAGAGGCGCGCGTGCTGCACGCCACCCAGGAACTCATTACCTTAGGCCTGGCGAAGCCGATCCTGATTGGTCGTCCGAGCGTGATCGAGATGCGTATTCAGAAGCTGGGCCTGCAGATCAAACCGGGCGTGGATTTTGAGATCGTGAACAACGAATCCGATCCGCGCTTCAAAGAGTACTGGAATGAATACTACGCGATCATGAAACGTCGCGGGATCACCCAGGAGCAGGCGCAGAAAGCGGTGATCAGCAACACCACGGTGATCGGCGCGATCATGGTGCATCGCGGTGAAGCCGACGCCCTGATCTGCGGTACCGTGGGGGATTACCACGAGCATTTCAGCGTGGTGCAGGAGATCTTCGGCTACCGCGACGGCGTGCATACCGCCGGGGCGATGAATGCGCTGCTGTTGCCAAGCGGGAACACCTTTATTGCCGATACATACGTCAACGACGATCCAACGCCGGAAGCGCTGGCGGAGATCACCGTGATGGCGGCAGAAACCGTGCGTCGCTTCGGCATTGAGCCGAAAGTGGCGCTGTTGTCGCACTCTAACTTTGGTTCCTCTAAATCGCCGGCGGCCTGCAAAATGCGCCAAACGCTGGAGCTGGTGCGTGAGCGTGCGCCAGAGCTGATGATTGACGGGGAAATGCACGGTGATGCGGCGCTGGTGGAGAGCATTCGTAACGAACGTATGCCGGATAGCCCGCTGAAAGGCTCTGCAAACGTGCTGATTATGCCAAACGTCGAAGCCGCACGTATCAGCTACAACCTGCTGCGCGTTTCCAGCTCTGAAGGGGTGACCGTGGGGCCGGTACTGATGGGTGTGGCAAAACCGGTACATGTGTTAACGCCGATTGCATCCGTGCGTCGTATCGTGAACATGGTGGCGCTGGCGGTGGTTGAGGCGCAGACGCAGCCTCTGTAACGTCTTTATCCCTCACCCTAACCCTAACCCTCTCCCCAAAGGGGGAGAGGGCCGGAGAGATAAGGCTAAACCCAATCCCGAATCTTAATAAACTCACTCAAGGCAGCCTCCGGGCTGCCTTCTTTTGGCTCAAAGCTGTATTCCCAGCGTACCAGCGGCGGCATCGACATTAAAATCGACTCCGTGCGTCCGCCGGTCTGCAGGCCGAACAGCGTACCGCGATCCCATACCAGGTTGAATTCGACGTAGCGTCCACGGCGATAAAGCTGAAACTCGCGTTCGCGTACCCCGTAGTTTGTCTCTTTACGCCGCTCGACAATAGGCAGATACGCATCGGTATACCCTTTGCCGACCGCCTGCATAAAGCGGAACGCAGTATCAAAATCTGGCGTGTTGAGATCGTCAAAGAACAGCCCGCCGATGCCGCGCTGCTCGTCGCGGTGCTTGATGTAGAAGTAATCATCGCACCACATTTTGTATTTCGGGTAAACGTCTTCACCAAACGGCAGGCAGAGGTCGCGGGCGGTGGTGTGCCAGTGGATGGCGTCCTCCTCGAAACCGTAGTAAGGCGTTAAATCGAAACCGCCGCCAAACCACCAGACCGGATCGGCTCCCGGTTTTTCCGCAATGAAAAAGCGCACGTTGGCGTGGCTGGTCGGCACAAACGGGTTATGCGGATGAACCACCAGCGAGACGCCCATCGCTTCGAAGCTACGCCCTGCCAGTTCCGGGCGATGTGCCGTGGCAGAGGCGGGCATCGCATCCCCATGGACGTGGGAAAAGTTAACGCCAGCCTGCTCGAAGATGCCGCCGTTACGCAGCACGCGGCTGCGACCGCCGCCGCCCGCTTCACGCTGCCAGTTATCTTCCTGGAATTCGCCGCCGTCAGCGGCGGCCAGTGTCTGGCAAATTTCATCCTGCAGCTGCAGCAGGAAGGTTTTGACCAGTTGTGCATTGGGTTTCATCAACGTTTCCTGGCGTGCGCTTTTTGGTTATCAAACCAGTTAAAGTAACTGATGATCCCGGAGGCAATGGCATTGGCGATCTTCTGGCGAAACGCCGTGGTGCCAAGCAGGCGTTCTTCTTCCGGGTTGGTGATAAAGGACGTTTCAACCAGCACCGACGGTATGGAAGGGGATTTTAGCACCACAAACGCCGCCTGCTCGGTGCCCTTGCTGTGCAGACGGTGCACGGGCTTTATCTTTTTCAGAATGTGCGAACCGAGCGTCAGGCTGTTTTTGATGGTGTCTGTCTGCACAAGGTCAAACAGCACCTGCTGCAAAAGGTGATCTTTGTCGGTGGCTTTCTTGCCCGCCACTTCATCCGCGCGGTTTTCACGTTCGGAGAGGTATTTAGCCATGGCGCTACTGGCCCCGCGGTTGGAGAGCGCAAACACCGATGCACCTGCCGCTGAAGGGTTGGTAAAACCATCTGCGTGAATGGACATAAACAGATCTGCACCGTGCTGGTGGGCGATCTCCACGCGGTCGTACAGCGGAATGAAGGTGTCGCCAGAGCGCGTCAGGCGTGCGTCAATGCCGTTGCTGCGTAAAATCGCGCGCACGTTTTTTGCAATTGCCAGCACAACGTGTTTTTCTTTCGAACCGTTTTTGCCGATGGCACCAGTATCAATGCCGCCGTGCCCCGGGTCGAGCATCACCATGCGTTTTGCGCCTGGCTTTTTGGCTTTCGGTTTGCTGTGTCCGTTGCTGGTTTTTAGCGTGCTGTCATCTTTTGCCTGCGCTTGTTTTGCGATGCCCGTTAACGTTAAGGCCGCCAGCCCCGCTTTGAGAACCTGACGACGCGATGTGAGTGCTTTTAATGGTTTGAATGTGCTCATGCGGCCTGAATTGTAAAAATTGGGGTCCTGGTGTTATATCGTATCGCGATTAGCGTTACGACAGTCCTTATTGGGAATTGTTTTACTTTTCATTTCAATAAGTGACAAAGTGACATTATGCCAAATTTTGGCGAGTTTTTCCCCCGTTATTGGCTTAACTCGGCGTTCGCGCCATAATCACTGTTTTTAAACCCGAAAAGGCGGTTAATACCATGGAGATACGCGTTTTTCGCCAGGAAGATTTCGAAGAGGTGATCACCCTTTGGGAGCGCTGCGATTTGCTGCGTCCGTGGAATGACCCTGAAATGGACATCGAACGTAAGGTGAATCATGACGTCAGTCTTTTCCTGGTCGCGGAAGTGAACGGCGAAGTGGTCGGAACGGTAATGGGGGGGTATGACGGCCATCGCGGCTCGGCCTATTATCTGGGCGTGCATCCGGAATACCGCAGTCGTGGTATCGCCAATGCGCTGCTCAACCGTCTGGAAAAGAAACTGATTGCCCGCGGCTGCCCGAAAATTCAGATCATGGTTCGGGAAGAAAATGACGTTGTGCTGGGGATGTATGAACGTTTGGGATATGAGCACTCTGACGCGCTGAGCTTGGGTAAACGTCTGATTGAAGATGAAGAATACTGAGTTTCACCCTGGCGATTATGACGGTAATGGCCGTCTTCGCCTGCCGTTACTGTTCTGGTGCGTTCTGCTGTTGCAGGCGCGAACCTGGGTGCTGTTTGTGATGGCAGGCGCGTCGCGCGGGCAGGGCGATACGCTATTGAACCTCTTCTATCCCGATCATGACGCATTCTGGCTCGGCCTGCTGCCGGGCGTTCCGGCCGTGCTGGCGTTTTTATGCAGCGGTCGACGTCACGCGATCCCCCGTTTGTGGCGCGCGCTTCGCTGGCTATTGATCCTCGCGCAGATTGCGCTGCTGTGCTGGCAGCCGATGCTCTGGTTGTACGGTGAACCGCTTTCTGGCGTCGGCGTGGCGTGGGTGGTGGCGGATATCGTGGCGCTGCTGTGGCTACTCACTAATCCGCGTCTTCGCGCCTGTTTTACGCAGGAGCCAGATTAACATGGCACTTTTTGTCGATGCTGCACTCCAACAAGCGTTGATTTAATACCTAAGGACGTTTTAATGAAATCGCTGCGTTTACTTTTATGCGCTCTCCCACTGGCGTTAACGGGCTGTTCAACGCTCTCCTCCATTAACTGGTCTGCGGCCTATCCGTGGAACTGGTTCGGCTCCTCAACGGAAGTGACCGAGCAGGGCGTGGGCAAAATTACCGCCGCGACGGCACTGGATCAGGATGCCATTCAGGACGCGCTAAGCAGTGACTACCGCCTGCGCAGCGGCATGAAAACTGAAAATGGCAATATCGTGCACTATTTCGAAGCGCTGAAGGGCGACACGCTGGCGCTGGTGATTAACGGCGATAAGGGCACGGTCAACCGCATTACCGTGCTGGATGACGCTATTCCAACGGCAAACGGGGTGAAAGTCGGCACACCGTTTAGCGACCTCTACAAGCAGGCTTTCGGCAACTGCAACAGCGTGCCTTCTGATGACAATGTCGCGGTGGAATGTAAGGCCGAGGGTAGCCAGCACATCAGTTATCTCTTCACGGGTGAATGGAGCGGCCCGGAAGGTTTAATGCCGTCTGACGATACCCTGAAAAACTGGAAAGTGAGCAAAATTATCTGGAAGCAGTAATTTGCGCCTGAACAAAGCGCCTCGCTGAAATCTGGGTATAATAGCCGCCATCAATGCCACGCTGTCGTGGCATCTTTATTTCAGGAGGAGCGATGTCTCAGGTTCAGAGTGGCATTTTGCCAGAACATTGCCGCGCGGCGATTTGGATTGAAGCCAATGTTAAAGGGGACGTGGATGCCCTGCGTGCGGCCAGCAAAATTTTCGTTGATAAATTGGCCACCTTCCAGGCCAAATTTCCGGATGCCCATCTGGGTGCCGTTGTCGCTTTTGGCAACAACGTCTGGCGTCAGCTTAGCGGTGGCGAAGGGGCGGAGGAGCTGAAAGACTTTATTCCTTACGGTAAGGGCCTTGCGCCAGCCACCCAGTATGACGTGCTGATCCATATCCTTTCTCTGCGTCATGACGTTAACTTCTCTGTTGCGCAGGCGGCGGTTGCGGCCTTCGGCGACTGCATTGACGTACAGGAAGAAGTACACGGTTTCCGTTGGGTCGAAGAGCGCGATCTGAGCGGTTTTGTCGACGGGACTGAAAACCCAGCGGGTGAAGAAACGCGCCGTGACGTGGCGGTTATCCCGGACGGCGTGGACGCGGGCGGGAGCTATGTGTTCGTGCAGCGCTGGGAGCACAACCTCAAGCAGCTTAACCGCATGAGCGTGCACGACCAGGAGATGATGATCGGTCGTACCAAAGACGCTAACGAAGAGATTGATGGCGACGACCGCCCGGAAACGTCTCACCTGACCCGCGTAGACCTCAAAGAAAACGGCAAAGGGCTGAAGATTGTTCGCCAGAGCCTGCCATACGGTACGGCAAGCGGTACCCACGGCCTGTATTTCTGCGCCTATTGCGCGCGTCTGTACAACATTGAACAGCAGCTGCTGAGCATGTTCGGTGATACCGACGGTAAACGCGATGCGATGCTGCGCTTCACCAAACCGGTGACAGGCGGCTACTACTTCGCACCGTCCGTTGAGCGTCTTCTGGCGCTGTAACCCCCCTCACCCTAACCCTCTCCCCAACGGGGAGAGGGGATTAATGCCTTATTCTCTTTTCTGCTTCCAAATCACCAAACGGTATATAAAACCGTTACTCCTTTCGTACTCGTTATAAATATTATGACCATAAGATAGTCATCACATTTATAAGGGTGCTCAATGGCCGTTACTGTACTGAAAAAAGGATCGCTGGCGCTGGCAGGTTTACTGCTGGTGGCACAGGCGCAGGCAACCGAGCTGTTGAACAGTTCCTATGATGTCTCTCGCGAGCTGTTTGCCGCGCTTAACCCACCGTTTGAGCAGCAGTGGGCAAAAGAAAATAACGGCGATAAACTGACCATCAAGCAGTCTCACGCCGGTTCATCTAAACAGGCGTTGGCGATCCTGCAGGGGTTGAAAGCGGATGTGGTGACCTATAACCAGGTCACCGATGTGCAGATCCTGCATGACAAAGGCAAGCTGATCCCGGCTGACTGGCAGAGCCGTCTGCCGAACAACAGTTCACCGTTCTACTCCACCATGGGTTTCCTGGTGCGTAAGGGCAACCCTAAAAATATTCACGACTGGAACGATCTGGTGCGTTCTGACGTGAAGCTGATTTTCCCGAATCCAAAGACCTCAGGCAACGCGCGTTATACCTATCTGGCGGCGTGGGGCGCGGCGGATAAAGCTGACGGTAACGACAAAGCGAAAACCGAGCAGTTCATGACCCAGTTCCTCAAGAACGTTGAAGTGTTTGATACCGGCGGTCGTGGCGCAACCACCACCTTCGCCGAACGCGGTTTGGGTGATGTGCTGATCAGCTTTGAATCGGAAGTGAACAACATCCGCAAACAGTACGAAGCGCAGGGCTTTGAAGTTGTTGTCCCTAAAACCAACATTCTGGCCGAGTTCCCGGTGGCATGGGTGGATAAAAATGTCCAGGCCAACGGCACGGAGAAGGCGGCGAAAGCGTACCTCAACTACCTGTACAGCCCGCAGGCGCAGACCGTGATCACAGACTACTACTATCGCGTCAATAACCCGGACGTGATGAACAAACTGAAAGACAAATTCCCGCAGACCGACCTGTTCCGCGTGGAAGACCATTTCGGCTCCTGGCCTGATGTGATGAAAACGCATTTTGCCAGCGGCGGCGAGTTAGACAAATTGCTGGCGGCGGGGCGTAAGTAATGTTTGCAGTGTCCTCCAGACGTGTGCTGCCAGGCTTTACGCTTAGCCTCGGGACCAGCCTTCTGTTCGTCTGTCTGATTTTGTTGTTGCCGCTTAGCGCACTGGTGATGCAGCTTGCCCAGATGAGCTGGGCGCAGTACTGGGACGTGATCACCAATCCGCAGGTGGTGGCGGCATATAAAGTGACGCTGCTGTCGGCGTTTGTGGCCTCGATTTTCAACGGCGTATTCGGCCTGCTGATGGCGTGGATCTTAACCCGCTACCGTTTTCCGGGCCGCACGTTGCTCGACGCGTTGATGGATCTGCCGTTTGCGCTGCCGACGGCAGTGGCGGGCTTAACGCTGGCGTCGCTCTTCTCTGTGAACGGTTTTTACGGCGAGTGGCTGGCGAAGTTTGATATTAAAGTGACCTATACCTGGCTCGGTATTGCCGTGGCGATGGCCTTTACCAGCATCCCGTTTGTGGTCCGTACCGTGCAGCCGGTGCTGGAAGAGTTAGGCCCGGAATATGAAGAAGCGGCGGAAACGCTGGGGGCTACGCGTCTGCAAAGCTTCCGCAAGGTGGTGCTGCCGGAACTGTCTCCGGCGCTGCTGGCAGGCGTTGCGCTGTCATTTACCCGCAGCCTCGGTGAATTCGGTGCGGTTATTTTTATCGCCGGGAACATCGCGTGGAAAACGGAAGTGACCTCGCTGATGATTTTCGTGCGTTTGCAGGAGTTTGATTATCCGGCGGCGAGCGCCATCGCGTCGGTGATCCTCGCCGCGTCGCTGCTGCTGCTGTTCTCGATTAACACTCTGCAAAGTCGCTTTGGTCGACGTGTGGTAGGTCACTGATGGCGGAAGTTACTCAATTGAAGCGTTATGACGCCCCCCGTATTAACTGGGGAAAATGGTTTCTGATTGGCACAGGCGTGCTGGTATCCGCGTTCATTCTGGTTGTGCCGATGGTGTATATCTTCGTCCAGGCGTTCAGCAAGGGGCTGATGCCGGCGCTGGAAAACCTCGCCAACCCGGACATGCTGCACGCCATCTGGCTCACCGTGCTGATTGCTCTGATCACCGTGCCGGTCAACCTGGTATTTGGTACGTTGCTGGCCTGGCTGGTGACGCGTTTTAATTTCCCTGGCCGTCAGCTGCTGCTGACGCTGCTGGATATTCCGTTCGCTGTTTCTCCAGTGGTAGCCGGTCTGGTTTACCTGCTCTTTTACGGCTCTAACGGCCCGCTGGGTGGGTGGCTGGACGAGCATAACCTGCAGATAATGTTTGCGTGGCCGGGCATGGTGCTGGTTACGGTCTTTGTCACCTGTCCGTTTGTGGTGCGCGAGCTGGTACCGGTCATGCTAAGCCAGGGCAGTAACGAAGACGAAGCGGCTGTTTTGCTGGGCGCTTCCGGCTGGCAGATGTTCCGCCGCGTGACGTTGCCCAATATCCGCTGGGCGCTGCTCTACGGCGTGGTGCTGACCAACGCCCGTGCGATTGGGGAGTTTGGCGCGGTGTCGGTGGTCTCCGGATCCATTCGCGGTGAGACGCTGTCGCTGCCGCTACAGATTGAATTACTGGAACAGGACTACAACACCGTCGGTTCCTTTACGGCCGCTGCGTTACTGACGCTGATGGCGATTTTGACCCTGTTTTTAAAGAGTGTGGTGCAGTGGCGTTTAGAAAATCAGGAAAAACGTCAGCATCAGGAGGGAAATCATGAGCATTGAGATTGCCAATATTAAGAAGTCTTTTGGTCGCACCCAGGTGCTGAATGATATCTCGCTGGATATCCCTTCCGGACAAATGGTCGCGCTGCTGGGGCCGTCAGGCTCCGGCAAAACCACGCTGCTGCGTATTATCGCCGGGCTTGAACACCAGACCAGCGGACATATCCGCTTTCACGGCACTGACGTCAGCCGTCTGCATGCCCGCGATCGTAAGGTCGGTTTTGTGTTCCAGCATTACGCGCTGTTTCGTCATATGAACGTGTTTGACAACATCGCGTTTGGCCTGACCGTACTTCCGCGTCGCGAGCGTCCGAATGCGGCAGCCATTAAAGCGAAGGTGACGAAATTGCTGGAGATGGTGCAGCTCGCTCATCTGGCGGATCGCTTCCCGGCCCAGCTTTCCGGCGGGCAGAAGCAGCGTGTTGCGCTGGCGCGTGCGCTGGCCGTTGAACCGCAAATCCTGCTGCTGGATGAACCCTTTGGCGCGCTGGACGCCCAGGTGCGTAAAGAGCTGCGCCGCTGGCTGCGTCAGCTGCACGAAGAGCTTAAGTTCACCAGCGTCTTTGTGACCCACGATCAGGAAGAGGCGATGGAAGTCGCCGACCGCGTGGTGGTGATGAGCCAGGGGAACATCGAGCAGGTCGACGAGCCGGAACAGCTCTGGCGTGAACCGGCGACTCGCTTCGTGCTGGAATTCATGGGCGAAGTTAACCGTCTGCAGGGGACCATTCGTGGCGGACAGTTCCACGTTGGCGCACACCGCTGGCCGCTGGGTTACACCTCCGCACACCAGGGGCCGGTCGATCTGTTCTTGCGTCCGTGGGAAGTGGACGTGAGCCGTCGCACCAGTCTGGACTCACCTCTGCCGGTACAGGTACTGGAAGCTAGCCCTAAAGGGCACTACACCCAATTGGTGGTACAGCCGCTCGGCTGGTATACCGAACCGTTGACCGTTGTCATGCGTGATGAAGAGGCACCTTATCGCGGTGAGCGCCTGTTTGTCGGGTTGCAGCATGCTCGTATTTATCACGGCAAGGATCGCATTGAGACGCGCGAGGATATTGCTCTGGCCGAGTCAGCCTGATAGGTTAATCGGTATGTTATTCGCCCGGTGGCGTTGCGCTTACCGGGCTTTTTATTGAGCAAAAATAGTGAATACACTCGAACACACCATCGGCAATACCCCTCTGGTCAAGCTTCAGCGCATGGGGCCGGACAACGGCAGCGAAATTTGGGTCAAACTTGAAGGCAATAATCCGGCAGGGTCGGTGAAGGACAGGGCGGCACTGTCGATGATTGTCCAGGCTGAAAATCGCGGTGAAATTAAACCCGGCGACGTGCTGATTGAGGCGACCAGCGGTAATACCGGTATCGCGCTGGCAATGATTGCGGCGCTGAAAGGCTACCGTATGAAGCTCCTGATGCCGGATAACATGAGCCAGGAGCGTCGCGCCGCCATGCGAGCCTACGGCGCCGAGCTGATTCTGGTAACGAAAGAGCAGGGGATGGAAGGGGCGCGCGATCTGGCGCTGGAGATGGCCGAGCGCGGTGAAGGAAAACTGCTCGATCAATTCAATAACCCGGATAACCCCTACGCGCACTACGCCACCACCGGCCCTGAAATCTGGCAGCAAACCGATGGCCGCATCAGCCACTTTGTTTCCAGTATGGGGACAACGGGCACCATAACCGGCGTATCGCGTTTTCTGCGCGAACAGGAAAAAGCAGTAACCATTGTTGGCCTGCAGCCGGAAGAGGGGAGCAGTATTCCCGGCATTCGCCGTTGGCCCGCGGAATACATGCCGGGTATTTTTAATGCCCAGCTTGTCGACCAGGTGCTGGATATTCACCAGCGCGAGGCGGAGAATACAATGCGTGAACTGGCCGTACGTGAAGGTATCTTCTGCGGGGTCAGTTCAGGTGGCGCAGTCGCGGGTGCTATCCGTGTTGCGCAGGCAACACCAGGGGCGGTAGTGGTGGCGATTATCTGCGATCGCGGAGATCGTTACCTCTCGACCGGAGTCTTTGGTGAAGAGAGTTATTCGCAGGGGGCGGGGATTTAAGCATCATGGAGATGATCCTATTCCGGGATAAAACCCGGGCACAGCAAACCGATATTGTCGCGGTACAGTCACAGGTGGTGTACGGCAGCGTGGGCAATAGCATTGCGGTGCCGAACATTCGTACCCATCAGCTAAACGTCACGGCCGTGCCAACGGTGCTGTTCAGTAACACACCGCACTACGACACCTTCTACGGGGGGGTGATCCCTGATGAATGGTTTAGCGGCTATCTGAAAGCGCTGGAAGAGCGCGAAATTTTACGCGAACTTAAAGCGGTCACGACCGGCTATATGGGCAGCGCCAGCCAGATTACACTGCTGGCCCAGTGGCTTAAGGCCATCAAAGTGCTGCATCCGGAGCTGCTGGTACTGGTCGACCCGGTTATCGGTGACATTGACAGTGGCATGTATGTGAAGCCCGATATCCCTGAAGCTTATCGCGAGCATCTGCTGCCGCTGGCGCAGGGTATTACGCCAAACGTATTTGAACTTGAGGTGTTGAGCGGTAAACCGTGCCGTTCACCTGAAAGCGCTATTGCGGCGGCCCAGGGGCTGCTTTCCGACACGCTGAAATGGGTGGCGATCACCAGCGCACCCGTTGCAGACGATCCTGATAACATCCACGTGGTGCTGGTGAGCAAAGACGGTGTAACCGTCAGCGCGCATCCACGTGTAGAAACGGATCTGAAAGGGACGGGCGATCTCTTTTGTTCGGAGCTGGTAAGCGGAATTGTAGAGGGAAAAACCGTTGCCGATGCCATTCGTCGCGCGGGTGACCGGGTCACAGAGGTGATGGTCTACACGCATGAAAAAGGGTATGACGAACTGATCCTGCCTGCATAAACAAAAATGGCGCCCGAAGGCGCCATTTTTCTGTGCGGCAAGAATTACTTCTTGATGCGAATCACTGGGGTTTCACCCACGGTGACGCTGCCAGACAGTTTGATCAGTTCTTTGATTTCATCCATGTTGGAGATAACCACCGGAGTCAGAGTTGACTTGGCTTTTTCTTCCAGCAGTGGCAGATCGAATTCAATCACTGGGTCGCCAACTTTAACGCGTTGGCCTTCTTCTGCGATACGTTTGAAGCCTTCACCTTTCAGTTCGACGGTGTCGATACCAAAGTGAACGAACAGTTCGATACCGCTATCCGATTCGATAGAGAACGCATGGTTGGTTTCAAAAATTTTACCGATGGTGCCGTCAACTGGAGCAACCATTTTGTTGCCAGTTGGTTTGATAGCAATGCCATCACCAACGATTTTCTCAGCAAACACTACATCCGGCACGTCTTCGATGTTGACGATCTCGCCGGAGAGCGGAGCAACAATCTCAATAGTTCCGGAGTCTTTCTTATCATCAGAAACCAGAGATTTCAGTTTATCGAACAAACCCATGATCTTCTCCTAAGCAGTAAATTGGGCCGCATCTCGTGGATTAGCAGATTGTTTTTTCTTCAATGAACTTGTTAACCAGCGTCATTAACTCGTCCGTTGTCGGTTGAGCAAGAGCCTGCTCTGCTAATACCTTCGCATCTTCGAAGTTCGTGTTACGGATAATCTTCTTAATGCGCGGGATGGAAATGGCGCTCATAGAGAATTCGTCCAGACCCATACCCAGCAACAGAAGTGTAGCACGTTCGTCGCCTGCAAGCTCACCACACATGCCAGTCCATTTACCTTCTGCATGAGAAGCATCAATAACTTGCTTGATCAAGTTCAGTACGGACGGTGACATTGGCTGGTAGAGATGTGAAATCATATCATTACCACGGTCAACTGCCAGGGTGTACTGCGTTAAATCATTGGTGCCGATACTAAAGAAATCAACTTCTTTGGCTAAATGACGCGCAATGGTCGCCGCCGCAGGTGTTTCCACCATCACGCCGATCTCGATTGACTCGTCAAACGCTTTACCTTCGTCGCGCAGTTCCTGTTTGTAGATTTCGATCTCTTTCTTCAGTGCACGCACTTCTTCAACAGAGATGATCATCGGGAACATGATGCGCAGTTTACCGAAAGCAGAGGCACGCAGGATCGCGCGAACCTGGTCACGCAGGATCTCTTTACGATCCATCGCGATACGGATTGCACGCCAGCCCAGGAACGGGTTCTCTTCTTTCGGGAAGTTCATGTACGGCAGCTCTTTGTCGCCGCCGATGTCCATGGTACGGACGATAACCGCCTGAGAGCCACACGCTTCAGCCACGGCTTTATAAGCAGCAAACTGCTCTTCTTCCGTTGGCAGCGCGTCGCGGTCCATGAACAGGAATTCTGTACGATAGAGACCTACGCCTTCCGCACCGTTGCGCTCAGCGCCATCAACGTCGCGGACGGTACCGATGTTTGCGCACACTTCAACCTGATGGCCGTCCAGGGTGATGGCCGGCAGGTCTTTCAGCTTAGCGAGTTCCGCTTTTTCAGTCGCAACCTGCTCCTGAACCGCGCGCAGTTTATCGATCTCTTCATTGGTTGGGTTGACGTAAACCAGATTGTTTACGGCATCCAGAATCAGATAGTCGCCGTTTTTCACCTGAGAGGTGACGCTACCGGTACCCACGATGGCAGGCAGTTCCAGAGAACGCGCCATGATAGAGGTGTGGGAAGTACGGCCGCCCGCGTCGGTGATGAAACCGAGAACCTTTTTCAGGTTCAGCTGTGCGGTTTCAGACGGGGTGAGGTCAGCGGCAACCAGGATCACTTCATCCTGAATCGCGCTCAGGTCGATGATGGCCAGACCCAGGATGTTGCGCAGCAGGCGCTTACCGATGTCACGTACGTCAGCCGCACGCTCTTTCAGGTATTCATCATCCAGTTCTTCCAGGGCAGTTGCCTGACCTTCGATAACTTCATGCGCAGCCGCGTCGGCCGTCATGCCTTTATCTTTAATCAGGGCTATGATTTCCTGCTCCAGCTCCTCATCTTCGAGCAGCATGATGTGCCCTTCGAAGATGGCTTCTTTTTCTTCACCGAAAGTTTCGCCAGCTTTAGTTTTGATTGCTTCCAGTTGCGCAGATGCCTTGGCACGACCGCTCAGAAAACGTTCAACTTCCTGATCAACCTTGTCGGCAGAAATTTTTTTCCGGTCGATGACGATCTCGTCTTCTTTCAGCAGCAGTGCTTTGCCGAAAGCGATACCCGGGGATGCTAAAATGCCTGAAATCATAACCCTACCTTACTTGTGACTGATATTTAAAAGAACCCGGAAACTTACTCGAGCTCAGCCATCAGTTTTACCAGATGCTCAACTGCTTTCTGCTCGTCTTCACCTTCAGCAGAGATGGTGACAACGGTACCCTGAGTCAGACCCAGAGTCTGCAGTTTGAACAGGCTTTTTGCGCTGGCGCTTTTGCCGTTGGAAGTCACAGTGATTTCAGAAGTGAAGCCTTTCGCTTCTTTAACAAACTGAGCAGCAGGGCGGGTGTGCAGACCGTTCGGAGCGGTAATGGTAACTTCTTGCTGGAACATTGTATTTCCCCAACTTATAGGTTTAGTGTTGTGGAACTAAAGTCTAGCCTGGCGACTTAACTTTAGCCTGTATTGTTAGCGCTGACGTTTCAATCGTCATTAAACATTATGCAGTGAAAGCAAGACTTGAACCAAATCATAAAATCGATTCAGCAACGCTATTTCGTTCACTGATTAATTTCGCGCATCAAAATAATTGCTGGTTTAAATACCAGACCCAACGGGGTGAATCAATGCCAGGAGGGGCAAAACTTTGAAGCAGGCCACAAAAAAGCACCCGGAAAGGTGCTTTTTTACGCGTTTTTAACAAGCTGGTATTACTGTTGCAGTTCTTTTTCGGTAAAGAGATCGGCAAACAGTGCTGTGCTTAAGTAACGCTCACCTGAAGACGGTAGGATAACCACAATGTTCTTATTGGTAAAGGTTTCATCTTCCTGAAGTTTGAGCGCTGCCGCAACGGCCGCACCGGAAGAGATACCCGCCAGGATACCTTCTTCATCCATCAGACGACGCGCGGTAGAGATCGCCTCTTCGTTGGTGATAGCAACCACTTTGTCGATCAGCTTCAGATCCAGGTTTCCCGGAATGAAGCCTGCGCCGATACCCTGAATTTTGTGCGGGCCTGGCTTGAGCTCTTCGCCTGCCAGCGCCTGTGCAATGACCGGAGAGTCCGTTGGCTCAACGGCAACAGCAATCAGATCTTTTTTGCCTTTTGTGCCTTTTATATAGCGCGTCACACCTGTCAGCGTACCGCCGGTGCCCACACCGGAGATAAAGACGTCAACCTGGCCGTCGGTGTCTTCCCAGATTTCCGGGCCGGTGGTTTTTTCGTGGATTTCCGGGTTCGCCGGGTTACTGAACTGCTGGAGCAGCAGATATTTCGCGGGATCGCTCGCCACAATTTCTTCCGCTTTCTGAATGGCACCTTTCATGCCCTTCGCGCCTTCGGTCAGAACCAGGTTTGCACCCAGCGCTTTCAGCAGCTTACGGCGTTCCACGCTCATGGTTTCAGGCATGGTCAGCGTCAATTTGTAGCCGCGTGCGGCAGCAACGTAGGCCAGCGCAATACCAGTGTTGCCGCTGGTCGGCTCAACCAGCTCAACGCCTGGCTTCAGCACGCCACGTTTCTCGGCATCCCAAATCATATTCGCACCGATACGGCATTTTACGCTGAAGCTTGGGTTACGTGATTCGACCTTCGCCAGGATGCGTCCATTACCGATACGGTTCAGTCGAACCAGGGGCGTATGACCGATAGTCAGCGAGTTGTCTTCATAAATCTTACTCATGGCCTGTCCTTAACTGTATGAAATTGGGATACCAACCCAGCATACCTGTTGAATAAGTATGGGGAAGTAAGGAATTCGCATATCTATATGCTGATGAGAAATAATGCCATCCAGTATGGAATAAGGGGTGGCATAAGCCACCCCTTGTTTACACATTTTTGCATTATTTCCATAACGCGTGCTTAGCACGGTAGCAATCCACCCACATCGCCGTCGCGCCGCAGACGGCAACCGGCATGATGAACAGATTCAGGAAAGGGATCAGGGTGAAGAGGCTGGTGAGCGCCCCAAACTGCATATTGGCGACCTTCTGCGTGCGCAGGGCGGTGCGCATCTCTTTAAACGGCACTTTATGGTTGTCGAACGGGTAATCGCAATATTGAATCGCCAGCATCCAGGCGCTGAACAAAAACCACAGGACGGGGGCGACCGTTTGACCAATGCCGGGTATGAAATAAAGGATGAGCAGCACAATGGCGCGGGGAAGGTACCAGGCAAACTTCTGCCACTCGCGTTTCATAATACGCGGGATATCTTTCATTATCCCCAGCACGCCAGTATCTGGCGGTGTGGCACCGGTCAGGCGTGCCTCCAGCTGTTCAGCCAGAAGGCCGTTAAAGGGGGCGGCGATCCAGTTGGCAATCGTTGAGAAGAAATAACCGAACACCAGCAGTACGGAGATAACCACGATTGGCCATAAAAGGTAACTCAACCACTGAAGCCAGTTCGGAACATGACTCATGATGGCCGGAACCCAACTTTCCAGCTTGGTGAACAGCCACCAGAAAGCCCCACCCATCAGGATAATGTTGATCAGCAATGGCAGAATAACAAAGCGACGAATGCCCGGCAGGGAGACCAGTTTCCAGCCCTGAGAAAAATACCAGACACCGCTACGCGGGGTAGAAGAAGATGATGAGACCATAACCAGGCTGTACTCCTTTTTACACAACCAGTGAAATTGCCTGCCTATATTATCCAGTTACAGACCAATGACCAGTTCGGAAATGTTCGAAAAAACAGCAAAAAGCACGATTTAGTTCATCTTTATGCCGTGAATGCTCCGCACGCACTTGCACTTGACGTCAACGGCAAATACTCTTAGTGAGTAAATGTTTGCCGTGGTGGCAAGGTGTTAGAACAACAGAGAATATAATGATGCAGGATTTGCGTCTGATATTAATCATTGTTGGCGCGATCGCCATAATCGCTTTACTGGTACATGGTTTTTGGACCAGCCGTAAAGAGCGTTCTTCTATGTTTCGCGATCGCCCACTGAAGCGCATGAAGTCCAGTCGTAACGACGATGACAGTGAAGATGACATCGACGGCAGCGACGACGACGGCGTGGGTGAAGTTCGTGTTCATCGGGTCAATACTGTGCCCGGCGCAGCGCATGGGGAGCATGAAGCCCCCCGCCAGCCGCAGCACCAGTATCAACCGCCGTATGCTTCTGCACAGCCGCGCCAGCCTGCGCCGCAGCCTGCGGAAGAACCGGTGCAACAACCGCCGCAACAGCCTGTTCATCAGCAGCCTGCTGCGCCTCAGCCGGTTCAGCAACAACCGGTGCAACAAGCGCCCGTGCAACCGCAGCAGCCTGTCCCACAGCAGCAGCCCGTTCACGTGCAGCCTGCGGCGCAGCCCGCTCCAGCGCCACTCGTTGAGCCTGAGCCGGTTGTAGAGCCAGAGCCTGTTGCAGAAAAACCGCAGCGTAAAGAGGCGGTGATCATCATGAACGTGGCGGCCCATCACGGGACCCATCTGAATGGCGACGTGTTGCTTAACAGCATTCAACAGGCAGGTTTCAAATTTGGCGACATGAATATTTTCCATCGCCACTTGAGCCCTGACGGAAGCGGCCCTGCGTTGTTCAGCCTGGCCAATATGGTCAACCCTGGCACCTTTGACCCGGAAATGACCGGTGATTTTGTGACCCCGGGTGTGACAATCTTTATGCAGGTACCGTCCTACGGTGACGAGCTGCAAAACTTCAAGCTGATGCTGCAGTCCGCTCAGCACATTGCCGATGAAGTGGGTGGTGTGGTGCTCGACGATCAGCGTCGTATGATGACGCCGCAGAAATTGCGCGAATATCAGGACCGCATCCGCGAAGTTAAGGAAGCCAACGCGTAATCGTCGCGTTTTCTTCAACTCCTCCTCAACCCCCGCCTGTCGGGGGTTTTTTCTCATTGATGGTGCGATATGGACTCAATCGAACAACAACTGACTCAACTGCGAACCACGCTTCGCCATCATGAATATCTCTATCATGTTATGGACGCGCCGGAAGTCCCGGACGCGGAGTATGACCGCCTGATGCGCGAGCTGCGGGAGCTAGAAACGCAGCATCCGGAGCTCATCACCCCGGATTCGCCAACCCAGCGCGTGGGTGCCGAGCCGCTGGGCGCGTTCAGCCAGGTGCGGCATGAAGTCCCCATGCTGTCGCTGGATAACGTCTTTGATGAAGAGAGCTTCCTGGCATTCAACAAGCGCGTGCAGGACAGGCTGAAAAGCAGCGACTCCCTAAGCTGGTGCTGTGAGCTGAAGCTGGACGGTCTGGCGGTCAGTATTCTGTATGAAAATGGCGTGCTGGTGCGCGCTGCCACGCGCGGTGATGGCACTACAGGTGAAGACATCACCACTAATGTGCGCACGATCCGCGCCATTCCCCTGAAGCTGCGTGGCGACAACATTCCTGCGCGGCTGGAAGTGCGTGGCGAAGTGTTCCTGCCGCAGGCGGGCTTTGAGAAAATCAACGAAGAAGCGCGACGCACCGGCGGGAAAGTGTTTGCCAACCCACGTAACGCAGCCGCGGGCTCTTTGCGTCAACTGGATCCGCGTATTACGGCGAAGCGACCGCTTACTTTCTTCTGCTACGGCGTGGGTATCCTTGAGGGCGGACAACTGCCTGATACGCATCTGGGGCGTTTACTGCAATTTAAGGACTGGGGCTTGCCGGTCAGCAGCCGCGTAAAGCTTTGCGACTCTCCGGAAGCGGTGCTGGCGTTCTATCACAAGGTGGAAGAAGACCGCCCAACGCTCGGCTTCGATATTGATGGCGTGGTGATTAAGGTCAATTCGCTTGCGTTACAGGAACAGTTAGGCTTTGTGGCCCGTGCGCCGCGCTGGGCTGTTGCCTTCAAATTCCCCGCACAGGAACAGATGACGTTTGTTCGCGATGTGGAGTTCCAGGTTGGGCGTACAGGCGCGATTACGCCGGTCGCACGTCTGGAGCCGGTGCAGGTTGCCGGGGTGCTGGTGAGTAACGCCACCCTGCACAATGCGGATGAAATCGAACGTCTCGGCCTGCGTATTGGTGACAAAGTGGTCATTCGCCGCGCGGGTGATGTTATCCCGCAGGTGGTTAACGTGGTTGAATCTGAGCGTCCTGACGATACCCGCGCCATTGAGTTCCCGACGCACTGTCCGGTGTGTGGCTCCGACATGGAGCGCGTGGAAGGCGAAGCGGTGACGCGCTGTACGGGCGGTCTAATCTGCGGCGCGCAGCGTAAAGAAGCGTTGAAGCACTTTGTTTCGCGTCGCGCGATGGACGTCGATGGCATGGGCGATAAAATTATCGACCAGTTGGTGGAGAAAGAGTATGTCCACACGCCTGCGGATCTGTTTAAGCTGACGGCAGGCAAGCTAACCGGCCTTGACCGCATGGGGCCGAAGTCGGCACAGAATGTGGTTAATGCGCTGGAAACGGCGAAAGAAACCACCTTTGCCCGTTTCCTCTACGCGCTGGGTATTCGTGAAGTAGGTGAGGCCACGGCGGCCGGGCTGGCAGCGTACTTTGGCACGCTGGAGGCGCTGGAAAAAGCCAGTATCGACGAGCTGCAAAAGGTGCCGGATGTCGGCATTGTCGTTGCCACGCACGTCTTTAACTTCTTTGCCGAAGAGAGCAACCGCGAGGTCATTGGCAAACTGCTGGAGGAAGGCATTAAATGGCCTGCGCCTGTGGTGGTGAATGCCGAAGAGATCGACAGCCCGTTTGCCGGTAAAACCGTGGTGCTGACGGGGAGCTTGAGCCAGCTGTCGCGCGATGATGCCAAAGCGCGTCTGGTTGCGCTGGGGGCAAAAGTGGCGGGCAGCGTATCGAAGAAGACCGACCTCGTGATCGCCGGGGAAGCGGCCGGTTCGAAGCTTGCCAAAGCACAGGAGCTGGGCATTGACGTTATCGACGAAGCGGAAATGCTGCGCCTGTTAGGAGAGTAACGTGGAGAAAGAACAGCTCGTTGAAATCGCCAATACCGAGATGCCGTTCGGTAAATATAAGGGGCGCAGGCTCATTGATTTGCCGGAAGAGTATCTGCTGTGGTTTGCCCGTAAAGATGAATTTCCCGCCGGGCGGCTGGGCGAGCTGATGGCCATCACGCTACTGATTAAAACAGAAGGGCTGACCCAGCTGGTTCAGCCCCTGAAACGTCCTTAAGCTTTCGCGGCGCGGGTCTCTTCCTGCGCCAGCTTCTCTGCCTGGGCCTTGTAGCGACGCGCCAGCACGGCACAGACCATCAGCTGGATCTGATGGAAAATCATCAGCGGCAGCACCATCATCCCAATCACTGACGTCGGGAACAGGATATTGGCCATCGGGATGCCGTTCGCCAGGCTTTTCTTCGAACCGCAGAAGACAATGGTGATTTCATCCGCTTTGTTGAAGCCGCATCTGCGGGCGACAAAGACGTTTACGGCAATCACAATCGCCAGCAGGATGATGCTGACCACCACGATAAACAGCAGCGAGCCTGCGCCCACCTTATGCCAGATACCGTTAACCACCGCTTCACTGAACGCGGAATAGACCACCAGCAAAATCGAGGTCTGGTCGGTTTTCGAGATCCACTTCTTGTGCTTCGCAACAAACGCCCCCGTCCACGGACGAGAAAGATGTCCAAGGACAAATGGCAACAGCAACTGCAGACAGATCCTTCCGACCTGCTCGAGGTTACCTTCTGCCCCGTGCATATTCATCAGCAACCCAACCAGCAGCGGGGAGACGAAAATCCCGAGCAGGCTGGATGCGGAAGCCGAACAGACTGCCGCCGCAACGTTACCGCCAGCCAGCGACGTAAACGCAATGGCGGACTGAACGGTGGCCGGCAGAATGCACAGATAGAGGAAACCGGTATACAGCGCCGGATCGACATTAACGGGTGCCCACCAGGCAAACAGGACGCCCAGTATTGGGAACAGAATGAAGGTACTGCACATGACCCACAGATGAAGCCGCCAGTGTCCTCCCCCTGCGATGATGGCTTCACGGGAGAGTTTCGCACCGTGCATAAAGAACAACAGCGCGATTGCCGCAGTGGTAAGCCCTTCAAAGAACGGAACGAAACCACCGCGCGCAGGTAAAAAAGAAGCCAGTAAAACGGTAACAACCAGGGTAAGCGTAAATGGATCGAGAATACGGAAGAGTTTCATAATGACTCCTGAAAGCAGATGTTGCTATTGTGCTTTTTTCCATTTGAGAAATAAAATTGATTTATTGCATCCATTCATGAATTAAACAGATGAATTATTCACTACGACAGCTTCGCATTTTCGTGACCGTGGCCCATGCCCGCAGTTTTAGCCGGGCAGGGGAGATCATCGGGTTAAGTCAGTCCGCCGTCAGCCACAGTGTGAAAGAGCTGGAGAGCCAGACGGGAGTGAAACTGCTCGACCGAACCACGCGTGAAGTGGTGCTCACCGAGGCCGGACAGCAGCTGGCGATGCGACTGGAGCGGGTGCTTGACGAGCTGAACAGCACCCTGCGCGACGTGGGGCGTCTTGGGCAACAACTTTCAGGAACGATACGGGTGGCCGCCAGCCAGACCATCTCCGCGCACCTGATCCCCCAGTGCATTGCTGAAAGTAACCGCCTTTATCCAGATATCGACTTTGTTTTGCACGACAGGCCGCAGCAGTGGGTGCTGGAGAGCATCCGCCAGGGCGATGTGGACTTCGGGATCGTTATTGACCCCGGCGCGGTAAGCGATCTTGAGTCGGAGGTGGTGCTTGCAGAGCCATTTTTGCTGCTTTGCCGTGATGACGATCCGCTCGCATCACTGCCTCACATTACGTGGCAGGCATTGCAGGGGGCGAATCTGGTGTTACAGGATTATGCCTCGGGCAGCCGCCCGCTGATTGATGCCGCCCTGGTGGCGCAGGGCGTTCAGGCAACGATCGTGCAGGAGATTGGGCACCCGGCAACGCTGTTTCCGATGGTTGAAGCAGGGATTGGGATCAGCGTACTACCCGCGCTGGCTCTGCCGCTGCCGCAGGGCAGCCGTCTTACCGTGAAGCGGCTGGTACCCTGCGTTGAGCGTCAGCTCATGCTCGTCAGGCGTAAAAACCGCTCCCTGTCTGGCGCCGCGCAGGCCATATGGGAAGTGGTGCGCATCCAGGCGCAGAAATTAACTGAAGCCCGTATACGCAACCCACTGTTTACCGTCACAGAGGACTAGATATAGATATCAATCTGATGGTCATCTGAAGGGTTATTTACTCCTTCAACTTTGCTCTGCTTCTCTTCTTGCTTCTGCTGGGCTTGTTCAGCCTGCTGGCGCTGCAGCTGTGCCAGCTGCGCCTGCAGCAGTTTGATCTGCGCCTGAATAATATCCTGCTGCTTCTTCTTATCTTCCGTACTGCCGCTGCTGTCGGCGAGATCTTTCAACTGCTGGGTCAGCTTGGTGATTTGAGTCGTAATACGGTTGATCTGAGAAGAGAGATCGTTTCTGGCTGAACCCCCGCCTCCGCTACTGCTGGTTTGAATAGAGGGTGTTGATGTCTGAATTGTCGTCATAGTATTTCCTCTTGCCATAAAACAGAGGTATCGGCACCAGCGGCATTAGCTTGAGCAAAACTGCCATATCTGGCAGGGAGTTGCATTGATACTCAATCAATATTGATCGCGCGGTGAAAGTGTATTGGAGGGAACACGCGGGCTCCAGATATAAGACTAAGGTCATGCGATCCGTGAAATCGCCATTTTAGTCCTTAAGGAGCTTTTATGACCCACTCGAATAACCCATGGTACAGCGCCGACATCATCCGCGCCGCGAAGCCAGACTTCACCCCTCGTGTTGCCTTCATTCTGGGGTCTGGCCTCGGTGCGCTTGCCGATCGGATTGACGATGCCGTGGCTATCTCCTACGAAAAACTGCCGGGATTTCCCGTGAGTACCGTTCACGGCCACGCGGGTGAGTTGGTATTAGGTCATCTTGCCGGCGTGCCGGTCGCCTGTATGAAAGGGCGCGGTCATTTCTATGAAGGCCGCGGCATGTCCATCATGACGGACGCAATTCGCACCTTCAAACTGCTGGGCTGCGAGCTTCTATTTAGCACTAACGCAGCGGGCTCATTACGCCCAGAAGTTGAACCGGGAAGTTTGGTTGCCCTTAATGACCATATCAACACGATGCCGGGAACACCGATGGTAGGGCCGAATGACGAGCGCTTCGGCGATCGTTTCTTCTCGCTGGCTAACGCCTACGATGCGGACTACCGGGCCGTTCTGCAAACGGTGGCGGCAAAAGAGGGCTTCCCGCTGCACGAAGGGGTGTTTGTTTCGTACCCTGGCCCTAACTTCGAGACTGCCGCTGAAATCCGCATGATGCAGATCGTCGGAGGCGATGTGGTGGGAATGTCGGTGGTGCCGGAAGTGATTTCGGCGCGTCACTGCGGCCTGAAAGTCGTCGCCGTCTCTGCGATCACCAACCTCGCCGAGGGCCTGGGCGATATCACGCTGTCGCATGAACAAACGCTTGCCGCTGCCGAGCTTTCCCGCCAGAACTTCATCAACCTGATCTGCGGTTTTCTGCGCCAAATTGCCTGATTAAAACAATAAGTGGCCCGTGAGGGCCACGCTGCTATAAGGAATGCGTCATGAACATCACGACTCGCTTAAAGATGATGTCCTTTATGCAATATTTTATCTGGGGGAGTTGGCTGGTTACCCTCGGCTCTTACATGATTAACACCCTACATTTTACCGGCTCCGACGTGGGCATGGTCTACAGCTCCAAAGGGCTTGCCGCCATCATAATGCCGTCACTGGTGGGCATTATTGCGGACAAATGGCTGAGGGCGGATCGCGCGTATATGATCTGCCACCTTGTTTGTGCCGCGGCGCTTTGTTACGCGGCGCAGGTTAATGAGCCTGGGCTGATGTTCTGGGTCATGCTGGTCAATGCAATGGCCTTTATGCCGACCATCGCATTATCCAACACAATCTCTTACTCCTGCCTTGAACGGGCGGGAATGGATACGGTGACCTTTTTCCCGTCGGTGCGAGTGTATGGCACTGTCGGTTTTATTGTGGCGATGTGGGCCATTAGCCTGATGGGGGCAGAGTTAAGCAACGTGCAGCTTTATATTGCCGCCGCTGCCTCGCTGATCCTGGCGCTCTATTCGCTGACATTACCGGGTATTCCGGTTGCGCGAAACAAAACGTCTCAGACGCTGGCCAGCAAGCTTGGCCTGAATGCGTTTGTCTTATTCAAACAGCGCAGAATGGCCGTGTTCTTTTTGTTTGCGATGCTGCTCGGTGCCGTCCTGCAAATCACCAATACTTTCGGTGGCCCCTTCCTTCACGATTTTGCGCGTAACCCGGTTTACGCGGATAGCTTTATTGTGAAATATCCTTCGATTCTGCTCTCCGTCTCGCAGATGTCAGAAGTGTTTTTCATTCTGACTATCCCCTGGTTCCTCAAGCGCTTTGGGATTAAAACCGTCATGCTGATGAGCATGATTGCCTGGATGATGCGGTTTGGTCTGTTTGCGTTTGGCGATCCGTCCGCAGTTGGCTTTGGCCTGTTGATGCTGTCGATGATTGTCTACGGCTGCGCATTCGACTTCTTCAATATTTCCGGCTCGGTGTTCGTCGAGCAGGAGGTCAGCTCTGATATCCGCGCCAGCGCTCAAGGGCTGTTTATGACCACGGTTAACGGTATTGGCGCGTATTTCGGATCGGTGTTGAGCGGTATGGCGGTGGATTACTTCTCCGTGGACGGGGTGAAAGACTGGCAGACGATCTGGCTGGTGTTTGCCGCCTATGCCCTGGGGCTTGCGGTCGTGTTTTACTTCAGTTTTCATTACCGGCACGTGGAGAAAAACCACGAGATGCGCACAGCGACGCATTAAATTTTCCCGTTGATATTCAAAAGGCTTTAAGGTGAGGTTTTCGTGTTATCGCCAGGATATGTTTTGATGGAACGCGTCTACCGAACCGATCTCAAGCTACTGCGCTATTTTCTGGCCGTGGCGGAGGAGCTTCATTTTGGCCGGGCGGCGGTCCGCCTCAATATGTCGCAGCCGCCGCTTAGCCTGCACATTAAAGAGCTGGAAAGCCAACTGGGTACGTTACTCTTTATCCGCCACTCGCGAAGCGTTGCGCTAACGCATGCGGGTAAAGTGTTAATGGAGGAGTCACGCAGGTTGCTCGCCAGTGCAAATCAGGCTTTGGCGCGCGTCGAACAAATTGGCCGGGGCGAGGCAGGGCGCATTGAGCTGGGGATTGTCGGTACGGCGATGTGGAGCGAGGTTCGCTCGCTGATGCGTACTTTTTTAAAAGAGCATCCTAATGTCGATGTTATCTTTCGGGAAAAATCACCGGTGATGCAGATGGCGCTGCTTGAACGACGGGAACTGGATATCGGAATTTGGCGAATGGCAACCGAACCGACGGCCGGGTTCACCAGCATACGGTTACGCGATGCGGCATTTTTAGTGGCGATGCCGGAAGACCACCGCCTGGTGAACCAGTCTTCAATTTCCCTGGCAGAATTACAGAATGAGTATTTTGTCACCATGCCGTCGGCGCATTCTGACTGGGCGTTTTTACACCGTGTGTGCCAACAGGCCGGTTTTTCACCGATGATCGTGCGTGAGGCCGTAGAGCCACAGACGGTGCTGGCGATGATCAGCATGGGCATGGGCATTACCCTGGCGGCGGACAGTTACGCACAGATGCACTGGCCAGGTGTGGTATTTCGCCCGCTGAATGTGCGTATACCGGCAGATTTGTATGTGGTGTATGATGAGAAGCAAGCGACGCCAGCCGTAGGAAAGTTAATTACAACCTTGATGGCGGGGTGAGGGGATACTACAGATAGCAAAAAAGCGCCTTTAGGGCGCTTTTTTACATTGGTGGGTCGTGCAGGATGACTCGCTTCGCTCGCCCTTCGGGCCGTCGCCGTAAACGGCTCCGGTGCCTCACTTCGTTCGGCTCGAACCTGCAGCAGGCTCGAATCATCTAAATCGCAGATAGCAAAAAAGCGCCTTTAGGGCGCTTTTTTACATTGGTGGGTCGTGCAGGATTCGAACCTGCGACCAATTGATTAAAAGTCAACTGCTCTACCAACTGAGCTAACGACCCGAAATGGTGGGCGATGACGGGCTCGAACCGCCGACCCCCTCCGTGTAAAGGAGATGCTCTACCAACTGAGCTAATCGCCCATTTCGGAACTGCTGCGATAAGGTGAGAATGGTGGGCGATGACGGGCTCGAACCGCCGACCCCCTCCGTGTAAAGGAGATGCTCTACCAACTGAGCTAATCGCCCAATCTCAATTCTTATCTACACTGCGAGTCTACCGAAGTAGATGGTGGGTGATGACGGGCTCGAACCGCCGACCCCCTCCGTGTAAAGGAGATGCTCTACCAACTGAGCTAATCACCCCCGCTGTGTGGAGTCGCATTATAGGGAGAGTTGAAAATGAGTCAACGCCTTTTCTAAAGTTTTTATTCGTTCGTCGTAAAATTAAACAAAACGATCGCAAAACGGGCGGTGGCGCATGATTTCTAAACAAAAATAGCAAACTGGGCCGCGATACAGGGATCAACATTGAGGAATCGCCCCACAGTGATAGAATATTGCCCATTGCTTTTTCCCCAGGATTTGCCGATTGCCGGCATCTTTATAACGTAAGGCCATTTCATGAAAATCAAAACTCGCTTCGCGCCTAGCCCGACAGGCTATCTGCACGTCGGTGGTGCTCGCACCGCTCTTTACTCCTGGTTGTTCGCACGCCATAACAAGGGCGAGTTCGTGCTGCGTATTGAAGACACCGATCTCGAGCGCTCTACGCCGGAAGCAATCGAAGCCATTATGGATGGTATGAACTGGCTGAATCTGGAGTGGGATGAAGGCCCGTATTTCCAGACCAAACGTTTTGACCGCTATAACGCAGTCATTGATGAGATGCTGGTCGCGGGAACCGCGTATAAATGCTACTGCTCCAAAGAGCGCCTTGATGCGCTGCGCGAAGAGCAGATGGCGAACGGTGAAAAGCCGCGTTATGACGGCCGCTGCCGCCATGACCATAGCGAACATGCTGCCGATGAGCCTTGTGTGGTTCGTTTTGCCAACCCGCAGGACGGCTCTGTTATTTTTGACGACCAGATCCGAGGCCCGATCGAATTCAGCAACCAGGAGCTGGACGACCTGATCATCCGCCGCACTGACGGTTCCCCAACCTATAACTTCTGCGTTGTAGTGGACGACTGGGATATGGAAATCACTCACGTTATCCGTGGTGAAGACCATATCAACAACACGCCACGTCAGATCAATATCCTGAAAGCGCTGAATGCGCCTGTTCCGGTCTATGCGCACGTTTCAATGATCAACGGTGACGACGGTAAAAAGCTGTCTAAGCGTCATGGTGCGGTAAGCGTTATGCAATATCGCGACGATGGCTATCTGCCAGAAGCGTTGCTTAACTACCTGGTGCGTCTGGGCTGGGCTCACGGTGACCAGGAAATCTTCAGCCGCGAAGAGATGATCAATCTGTTCTCACTGAATACAGTAAGCAAATCCGCCAGCGCGTTCAATACTGACAAGCTGCTGTGGTTGAACCATCACTACATCAACACCATGCCACCAGAATACGTTGCGACATACCTGCAGTGGCACATAGAACAGGCCAATATTGATACCCGCACCGGGCCTGAATTAGCCGATCTGGTGAAATTGCTTGGCGAGCGTTGCAAAACGCTGAAAGAGATCGCTGAAAGCTGCCGCTACTTCTATGAAGAGTTTGAGGAGTTTGACGCGGATGCAGCCAAGAAACATCTGCGTCCGGTTGCTCGTCAGCCCCTGGAAGTGGTGCGTGACAAACTGGCAGCGATGACGGAATGGACTGCAGAGAATGTACACCACGCGATTCAGGCGACTGCGGATGAGCTGGAAGTTGGCATGGGTAAAGTAGGTATGCCACTGCGTGTGGCGGTAACGGGGGCGGGTCAATCTCCTGCGCTGGACGTTACCGTACATGCGATTGGTAAATCACGTAGCGTGGCGCGTATTAACAGAGCACTGGCTTTTATTACTGAACGTGAAAACCAACAGTAATGTAGCCTGACAGAGCGTTAGAGATAAAACGGCAGGGTGACCTGCCGTTTTTTTATGCGTGTAACTCCGCAATGCCGAGACGTGCCAGAAACCCGCGTATGCCTTCGCGAGCCAGCAACACATAAAGGCGCTCCTGCTCCAACTGGGTCATGTTTTCCAGTGAGTTGATTATCTGAGGAAGCAGGTTATGGGAAGAGGGTTCACCGTACGGGGAAGGGGCTTCAGCCAGTTGGTACACCGCCTGGCGGTTACGAACGGCCGGGAGGCTGATAATATGCTCTTTTACTCGTGCATCGATGTGAATCAGCCGTGCACGACCACCTTTGACGCCATTTAATCCTTCGGTTTTCCATCCTTGTTCGCGTATCCAGCGATTAACCGTTTGTCTGGCGACACCCAGACATTCCGCCAGCTCGTCGGTAGTCATTTTGCTGCGTAATTTTTTCATATCAGTTCTGGTCGCGTATGCCTAAACGTTGCAATAATCCGGTAATCCCTTCCCGCAGTAACAGAGATGTCATCTGCTTTTGCTCATCTGGCGTCATTTCATTCGCCAGCGTTAGGAGCAAGGTGTGAAGCGAACCCTGATGATTGGCGTTATCCGGTATCTCATGCGTTTCGGAGGCACGGCGCGCGCTGCGAATAAAATCGCGTACTTTTTCGTTCACATGAACCAGTCGCGCTTTCCCGCCCTGTACGCCCGGTTTTGGTGACGTAACCCAACCCTCTTTACGTACCCATTTATTAATGGTCTGGCGGCTATAGCCGGTGAGTAGGGCAAGCTCTTCTGGTGTCATTCGTTCCTTGATCATGTGATTTCCTGAAGAAGTGTGTGGTTAATTAGTGGTTCATCTTATAGCACCGTTTTACGTGAAAACGTGACAAGCTTAACTCCTGGCTGCGAGAAGCTTCGCAAAGTGATTTATTTGCATGATTTTTCGGCGATTGAAAGGGCAGAGTCGATCTTGCCGTTGACACTCTGCGGCGGAATTCATATTATGCCGCCCGTCAACATGACAGCTTTACGATGGGGCTATAGCTCAGCTGGGAGAGCGCCTGCATGGCATGCAGGAGGTCAGCGGTTCGATCCCGCTTAGCTCCACCAAACTCTGAACCCAACAGAGTGCGGTAGGTAAAGTAACATGTGGGGCTATAGCTCAGCTGGGAGAGCGCTTGCATGGCATGCAAGAGGTCAGCGGTTCGATCCCGCTTAGCTCCACCAAAATTTGAACCCTCGTCGAAAGACGAGGGTTTTTTTATGCGTTTGTAGCGTCCTTCCGCATTTTCTGTTGCGCATTTGAGGTGTTTCTATACGTTAGCTCAATCTATTTCATTAATAATGTCTATTTATAGACTTGAACTTGCTTCGTGCAATTAATAAACCTATTATCCGTTCGATAAATGATATCCGCGGTTAAATAGATTATTTAATTTGATGAAAAGAAAACCTGACAATAATGTAAAGATATTTATAATTGCCATGGCGTTATGCCTGTTCGCGGTGCCTTTTTCTCGTTATATATCTCCGCGTGCAATTGTTAATGGGTATGATGTTTATTTGGCCTGGCTGCCGCTAAGCGTTATGCTTGCTGTTATCTTATTGTTTGGTCGTCGCGCCATTATTCCCATCCTGTTAAGTTTTACTGTAGCTAACATTTATAATATTAATTTAGCACCGCTACAACATGTAGTCCTGCTGTTTTGTCAGACCTTTAGCGTCTTTGCTGCCTGCGGTATCCTCCGCCTGACGCTGGGTAAACGCTGGCGTCACAGCGTGCCGAATAAATATATTGGCGTGCGTATATTCTGGCTCGGGTTTATGGTGCCAATAGGCATAAAATCGTCGATGTACCTGGCCGGCTATTTATTTGATTTTCCGGTGACAATCTCGACGTTCTTCGGCGAGGGCACCGCGATTTACAACGTGGTAGATATTCAAAGCCTGATTTGTGCGGCGTTGATATTTACCATGATGTTCTATTATCCATTAAGAATGATAATTAATCCCCGCTATGCAAGAGCATTCTGGCGGCGTAGCGTAAAGCCGGTTTTTGTGACGAAAAAACCTTTATTTATATTAGTTTGGCTGATGCTTTTAGTCGCGATTGTCGCCCTTTTATGTCTCCCACTCGAGTCAACGATTATTGCTGGTTATCTCATGCCAGCGATTTTTATCCTCTTCACGCTGGGGATTCGTCGTCTTAGCTATGCGTTGATCTCGTTGCTGTGGGCAGCATCGGCACTTCTACTCCTGACCTATAACTATAACTTCCTAAGCGGCGTGGAGACGGGGTACTCGCTCTCCTTCATTCTGTCGGTATTGATCTCTTTCGCTATTTGCCTGCTCTATATGTCAAGGATTTACCTTAAAAGCGAATGGATGAAACGAGCCTGGCAGGAGAGGGCGTTAACCGATCCGCTGACAGGGCTGCCCAACATTCGCGCACTTGAAGATTATCTTCACATTCATCCGGACGCTAACGTGTGTTGCCTGCGGATGGATAACCTGGAGTTTTTAAGCCGACACTACGGCATTCTCATGCGGGTGCATTGCAAACGAATGATAACCGCCTCGCTGCAGCCCCTCTTGCAGAAAGATGAGAAACTCTTCCAGTTACCTGGAAATGAGCTGGTGCTGGTGTTGCTGGGGCTGGGAACCGGTGAACGTCTGCAACATATTGTCGATCGGTTAAACAGCCGCAAGATTTACTGGAATAATACCGGCCTGGATATTGCGTTTGGCGCATCCTGGGGCAAGGTCGAGAATGGTGAAACGCTGCACCACACGCTGGGGCAACTGAGCTGGCTGTCTGAGCAATCCTGCGGCGGCAACAACGTGCTTGCGCTCACCAACAGCCTGGAAGCTGCGTCAGGGCAAACTACTGAGCGGGTGCTAATGCTGGCGCGTATCAAACAGGCTCTGGATGAAGGGACGTTCCATTTATATGCTCAGCCGATCGAGGACGCCAACGGCAATGGTTATTATGAAATTCTGACGCGTATGGAAAGCGAGGGCGAGATTATCACGCCAGACCGTTTTATCCCGCTGGTGGCACAGTTTAACCTAAGCCATCGCTTTGACCTGAGCGTCGTGGAAAAGCTGCTGATATGGCTGCGCGATCGCCCTGCGACGCATGCGGGTGCCCGATTCTCCGTTAACCTTATGCCGCTGACGCTGATGCAAAAAGAGGTGGCCGCCGAGATTATCTCGTTATTTGAGCGCTACGGTGTCGCGCCACAGGCGGTTGTGATCGAAATTACTGAGGAGCAGGCGTTCTCTAATTCGGGGAGCAGTATTAACAACATCCAGCAGCTGCGGGATTATGGATTCCGTATCGCAATTGATGATTTTGGGACCGGGTACGCCAACTACGAACGCCTCAAGCGTTTGCAGGCTGACATCATTAAGATTGATGGCTGTTTTGTAAAAGACATCTGTACAGACAGTATGGACGCGATGATCGTGCAGTCGATATGTAATCTGGCCAAAACCAAATCGTTGAGCGTGGTCGCTGAATATGTGGAAACACCAGAACAGCGGGAGATGTTGCTACGTTTCGGTGTGGACTATTTACAGGGCTACCTGATAGGTAAACCCACACCGCTTAGCGAGTTGCGGGCATAAAAAAACCGGGAGCCAGGCTCCCGGTTTTCTTTTCTGTGCGAGTTACAGTACCAGTGCGGCAATAGACGCAGACAGTACGCTCACCAGCGTAGAACCGTAAACCAGTTTCAGACCGAAGCGAGAAACCACGTTACCCTGCTCTTCGTTCAGACCTTTAATCGCACCGGCAATAATACCGATGGAAGAGAAGTTAGCGAAGGAAACCAGGAACACGGAAAGGATACCTTCCGCGCGCGGGGAGAGGGTGCTAGCAATTTTCTGCAGATCCATCATCGCAACGAATTCGTTAGAAACCAGTTTGGTCGCCATGATACTGCCTACCTGCAGCGCTTCGTGAGCTGGAACACCCATCACCCATGCAACCGGGTAGAAGATGTAGCCCAGGATACCCTGGAAGGAGATGCCCAGAACCGCGGCAAACAGGGCGTTCAGAGCAGAGATCAGGGCGATGAAGCCGATCAGCATAGCGGCAACGATAATCGCCACTTTGAAACCTGCCAGAATGTATTCACCCAGCATTTCGAAGAAGCTCTGTCCTTCGTGCAGGTTCGACATCTGAATGTTTTCTTCGCTGGCATCAACACGGTATGGGTTGATCAGCGACAGTACAATGAAGGTACTGAACATGTTCAGGACCAGCGCCGCAACAACATATTTCGGGTCCAGCATGGTCATGTACGCGCCCACGATAGACATGGAAACGGTAGACATTGCGGTTGCCGCCATGGTGTACATGCGGTTACGGGACATCTTGCCGAGAATATCTTTATACGCAATGAAGTTCTCTGACTGACCGAGGATCAGGGAACTTACGGCGTTGAAAGACTCCAGCTTACCCATGCCGTTCACTTTGGATAACAGGAAGCCAATACCACGAATAACGAATGGCAGAACACGGATGTGTTGCAGGATACCGATCAGCGCAGAGATGAAGACGATTGGGCACAGCACTTTCAGGAAGAAGAAGGCCAGGCCTTGATCGTTCATGTTGCCAAAGACGAAGTTCGTCCCTTCGTTAGCGAATCCGAGCAGTTTTTCGAACATTTCGGAGAAGCCTTTCACGAAGCCCAGGCCTACGTTGGAGTTCAGGAAGAACCACGCAAGTAAAACTTCAATAACCAGCAGTTGAACAACATAGCGAACACGAATTTTTTTGCGGTCATGGCTGACCAGCAATGCAAGTGCAGTAACGACAACAAGTGCCAGGACAAAATGAAGGACGCGGTCCATATTTGCTCCAAATATGAGGCAGGTTTAATTTCCGTGCACATTCTATGTAACAAGCGTAAAGAAAACGAGATCAAAGCCACACTATAGTCACATCCTGTGACGAGTCTCAAAAATAGTGATCAACAATACATTTTTGTTATGTTAGGTAAATGAGTGAAAAGTTAAGTTTGTGTGCTACGCTTCACAAAAGACTGTACGTTTTCGCTTTCTGCGAGATCGCTCCAGCATACCCGCCCGTCTATCGTTCAATGCTATCAGAGAAATCACTATAAACTTTACAAATGATCTTGATAATCATTCTCATTTTGATAGCATTAAACATAGCAAAGGCTATATTTCCAGAGGCAGAAATGACTAACAGTCGCGTAGAGGGTAGCAGTGGCAGAGCAGCGCGCAAGTTGCGGTTCGCATTAATGGGACCTGCGTTCATTGCTGCCATTGGCTATATCGATCCGGGTAATTTTGCGACCAACATTCAGGCCGGGGCCAGCTTCGGCTATACGCTTTTGTGGGTGGTCGTGTGGGCCAACCTGATGGCAATGCTGATTCAGATGCTCTCCGCGAAGCTGGGAATTGCCACGGGTAAAAACCTGGCGGAGCAGATCCGTGACCACTATCCGCGTCCGGCGGTATGGCTGTACTGGGTTCAGGCTGAAATTATTGCGATGGCCACTGACCTTGCCGAATTTATTGGGGCAGCCATTGGGTTTAAGCTGATCCTCGGCGTGTCGCTGTTGCAAGGCGCTGTGCTGACCGGTATTGCCACCTTCCTGATTTTGATGCTGCAGCGAAAGGGGCAAAAGCCGCTGGAAAGAGTCATCGGTGGCCTGCTGTTGTTTGTCGCTGCGGCCTATATTGTTGAACTGATTTTCTCGCAGCCGGACCTGGTCCAGCTGGGTAAAGGCATGGCGATCCCAAGCTTGCCAACCTCAGAAGCGGTTTTCCTCGCCGCCGGGGTGTTGGGGGCAACCATTATGCCGCACGTTATATACCTTCACTCTTCATTAACACAGCATCTGCACGGCGGATCCCGCAAAGAGCGGTATTCAGCAACTAAATGGGATGTGGGCATTGCCATGACCATTGCGGGGTTTGTTAACCTGGCGATGATGGCCACGGCCGCCGCCGCATTCCACTTTAATGGCCATACCGGTATTGCCGATCTCGACCAGGCTTATCTGACGCTGGAACCTCTGTTGAGCCATGCCGCTGCAACCATCTTTGGCTTGAGTCTGGTGGCGGCGGGCCTCTCTTCTACGGTCGTCGGCACCCTGGCCGGGCAGGTCGTAATGCAGGGATTTGTCCGCTTTCATATACCGCTGTGGGTACGCCGTTCCGTCACCATGCTGCCATCGTTTATCGTGATCCTGATGGGGCTAGATCCGACGCGGATACTGGTCATGAGCCAGGTGCTGCTGAGCTTTGGTATCGCGCTGGCTTTGGTACCGCTGCTGATTTTTACCAGCGACAAATCGCTGATGGGCGATCTGGTTAACTCGACGCTGGTGAAACGTGCCGGGTGGGTGATTGTCGTGGTGGTGGTTGCGCTGAACCTGTGGCTGTTGGTCGGTACCGTGTTAGGTCTCTAAAAAGAAAAAGGAGCCGTGGGCTCCTTTTTTTTATCAGTGATGATGGCCGTGGCCTCTACCGCGACCCCAGCCTCCACGGTGGTCGTCACGATCACCCCAGCCTTCGCGATAGCCGCGCTCGTAAGCCTTGCGATTATCCCAGCCGCGATGGTAGCCGTTGTCGTGCCTCCACCACCGGTTTTTACGCCATTCATAATGGCGGTGCCAGTAATCACGGTCGCGCCAGCCGCCGCCGTCCCAGTAGTTACCATAATTGTCGCGATCGCCAATTTGTAATTTTATCGATGGCAACAGGGTGATTTCGCCAGCGTTGGCGGCTAGCGGTGCAAAAGCCAGTAACACCGCTGCAAGAATCAGTGACCTGAACATACTTTTCTCCTTCACGATCGGGGCCGTTGTGCGGCCTGTTAACGCAATATTACGAGTTGGTAAACCCTCGTTTCATCGCCTCAACTCCGAAATCAAGAATGAGAGCACGTTTTGCAAAAAAACGGTTTTATATTGCGCTGTTCAGGATAGATTCTATGGTCGCCAGTTCGTCTGTGGTGAATTCGCAATTCTCCAGCATGCCTACGGCGTCATCAATCTGCGCCGTTTTACTGGCCCCAATCAGTACGGAGGTCAGCGTGTCGTGGCGTAAAATCCAGGCCAGTGCCATTTGCGACAATTTCTGACCACGGTTTTCGGCCAGCGCGTTCAGCCGGCGCACTTTTTCCAGCTTCTCCTCGGTGAGCTGATCGGGATTGAGGAACTTGCTTCCGCTGGCTGCGCGCGAATCAGCAGGAATGCCGTGCAGGTAGCGGTCGGTCAGCTGACCCCCCGCCAGCGGCGAGAAGGGAATACAGCCAACCCCTTTATCCTGTAAAACGTCCAGTAACCCCTCTTCGGGCGCGCGTTCGAACATGGAATATTTTGGCTGGTGGATCAGGCAAGGCGTGCCGAGGTCGTTAAGAATTTCAATGGCCTGACGCGCCATGTCCGCAGGGTAATTAGACAAGCCGACGTACAGGGCTTTCCCCTGGCGCACGACATGGTCAAGCGCTTTCATCGTCTCCTGCAGCGGCGTTTGCGGGTCAGGACGGTGATGATAGAAAATGTCGACATACTCCAGCCCCATTCGCTTAAGACTTTGATCGAGGCTTGAGATCAGATATTTGCGTGAGCCCCAGTCACCGTATGGCCCATCCCACATCGTGTAACCCGCTTTTGTGGAGACGATCAGTTCGTCACGCCAGGGGAGGAAATCTTCCTGCAAAATACGGCCAAAATTACGCTCTGCCGAACCTGGAGGCGGGCCATAGTTATTGGCAAGGTCGAAGTGGGTAATACCCAGATCGAAGGCACGCTGTAAAAGTTGACGGCTGTTTTCAATAAGCGTGGCGTCACCGAAATTATGCCAAAGCCCCAGTGAGACGGCGGGCAATTTGAGCCCACTGTGCCCGCAGCGTCGGTATTGCATTGTCTGATAACGATTTTTGTCTGGCTGATAACCCATTCTCATGACCTCTGGCGCTGAAAAGAAAAAGGAGTGTATACGTTTACACTAACGCATTAAAAAAGAGAATAACGCAGCCTTTTTTGTAAAGCATTCTTTCCATGTTCTTCTTACCGCCATTTCTGGACAGCCATCACGCTTCTTTAATACTCAAGGTGAGGTCAACATAAGAACATAAGAAGGATACCTGTCATGCGTACCCCATACTGCGTCGCCGATTACCTGCTGGACCGTCTTACAGATTGTGGAGCCGATCATCTGTTTGGCGTGCCGGGCGACTATAACCTGCAGTTTCTCGACCATGTAATAGACAGCCCGGATATCTGTTGGGTGGGCTGTGCCAACGAGCTGAACGCATCTTACGCTGCAGATGGCTATGCCCGCTGTAAGGGCTTTGCTGCGCTGCTGACGACATTCGGAGTAGGGGAGTTAAGCGCCATGAACGGCATGGCCGGCAGCTATGCCGAACACGTTCCGGTGTTACATATTGTGGGGGCGCCGGGCATCGCGTCGCAGCAAAAAGGGGAATTATTACACCATACGTTAGGGGATGGTGAGTTCCGTCATTTTTATCATATGAGCGAACCGATCACCGTCGCCCAAGCGGTGCTGACGGAGCAAAATGCTTGCTATGAAATTGACCGGGTGCTCACGACAATGCTCCGTGAACGCCGTCCAGGCTATCTGATGCTACCGGCCGATGTGGCAAAAAAAGCGGCCATTCCGCCTGTAAGCGCTCTCACAATTAAGCCCGTACATGCCGATAATGCGTGCCTGAAAGCCTTCCGGGATGCTGCTGAGAACAAGCTGGCGATGAGCAAACGTACCGCTCTTTTGGCGGATTTCCTTGTATTGCGTTATGGCCTCAAGCATGCACTGCAGAAATGGGTGAAGGAAGCGCCGATGGCGCATGCCACCATGCTGATGGGGAAAGGGATTTTTGATGAGCGACAGGCTGGTTTTTACGGTACATACAGCGGTTCAGCGAGTGCAGGAGCGGTAAAAGAGGCCATTGAAGGCGCGGATACCGTGCTGTGTGTTGGCACACGCTTTACCGACACCCTGACGGCCGGGTTTACCCATCAGCTCACCTCCGCACAAACGATAGAAGTTCAGCCACATGCGTCACGCGTGGGGGATGTCTGGTTCACCGGCATCCCGATGCAGCAGGCGATTGAGGCCCTGGTGGATCTATGCAAACAGCATGTGCACAGTACTTTTGTCCCCTCTTCCCACAGCGGTTTTTCTATCCCGCAGCCTGAAGGGGCGCTCACGCAGGAAAACTTCTGGAGCACGCTGCAAACCTTTATTCGCCCCGGCGACATTATTCTTGCCGACCAGGGAACATCTGCATTTGGAGCCATCGATCTTCGTTTGCCGGCAGACGTGAATTTTATCGTCCAACCAATCTGGGGGTCGATTGGCTACACGCTGGCGGCGGCCTTCGGGGCGCAAACGGCGTGTCCGGATCGGCGCGTGATTGTGCTTACCGGTGATGGTGCCGCCCAGCTCACCATTCAGGAGCTGGGCTCTATGCTGCGGGATAAGCAACACCCCATCATCCTGGTGCTGAATAACGAAGGTTACACGGTGGAAAGAGCGATCCACGGGCCGGAGCAGCGGTATAACGACATTGCGCTGTGGAACTGGACGCAAATCCCCCAGGCGCTCAGCCTGGATCCCCAGGCCGAGTGCTGGCGAGTCAGTGAAGCGGAGCAGCTGGCGGATGTCCTGGAAAAGGTGGCACACCACGAGCAGCTTTCGCTGATTGAAGTGATGCTCCCCAAAGCCGATATTCCGCCGCTGTTAGGCGCCATAACCAAAGCGCTGGAAGCGCGTAATCGGGCCTGATTATTTGTCGTTTCGCCAGGCCATCATCATCGGTTTGCCCGCCAGCAGGAGCCAGGCGGGCAACATCACGATACACAGCAGCGGGAAAAGCGTGGAGTCCGGTACTACCACGGCGGCCATGAACAGGCTTAACCATGCATCGCGCGTGACCACCAGAACCAGCCCCAGAATGGAACATGAAACGGTAATGGCTGCCGGGACGGCATCCACATGTTCATGCAGCATCAGCCCCAGCGCCACGCCGACAAAGACTGCCGGGAAGATACGGCCACCACGAAAACCACAGGCTGCAGCCACCACCAGCGCAGCCAGCTTGATCAGGGCAAACAGCAGATAGTCGGACACCGTAAACACCTGGCTAAAGGCCAGCTGTTGCATCTCGTCCAGACCTTTAAACAGCGTTACCGTCCCACCGATTGCACCTAAAATCCCGAGAAGAAAACCCCCGATCCCCAAAATCAGTACCGGATGGTTGAGTTTATGCATCAGGCGGTGCAGGCGGGGAAGACACCATACCGCCACCATTCCCAGGGCGATGGCGAGGGCGACCACAACCGCACCGCTGAAAATATCGGCGATTTGCATCTGGCCGTAGTGGGGCAGCGAGAGCGAAAAATGGGGATGGAAGAACAGGCTGGTGGTGAGCGCACCCGCAGCGGCCGCCATCAGCGGGGCAAAGAGTTTGTCCCACAGCGGTACGTCGTTATTGCTGCTCAGCGTCTGGGAGAAGATCAGCGCGGCAGCGACGGGGGTGCCAAACAGCGCGCCGATGGTGCCTGCCGAGGCGAGGATCGTCCAGTCCAGTGCCCCAACGCGAGGGAAAATGCGGGCACCCAGAAATACCGCCAAGCCAATGTTAACCGCCATGATGGGGTGCTCTGGTCCCAGACTGACGCCGCCCGCCAGGCCGACGATCAGCGCGATAATCAGCCCCGGCAGTGCTGAAGGGGTGACGGGGGCGCCAATCAGGGGTTCCCGTGCCGGGTCAGGCCCGGCGTGCCCTGGGCTATAACGAATCACCAGACCCACCGCCACGCCGGTGAGCGTCAGCATCACTATTATCCAAACGGGAGAATCAAAGCGGATACCGAGTTTTGCGGGCAGAGCAGTCCATAAAAGGGTTTGCAGCACCGACGCAACTTTCATCACAACAATGAGCACCAGGCTTGAGGCAACGCCAATAATCAGCGCCGGGATTGCCAATAACAGCATGGTTCTGGCTCGCGGGTGGAGCATGATGATTTCCTTGTATAAAACGGTCTTACGGTACTTTGCACAATCAGCTTTATGGCAATAGTGCAAAAGGTGCTGAAACGGTAAAGTTATTCTGTGACGAAGATCGATAATCCTGGGCCATTCACCTTCCGGTCGTTGTTGTTATCACGCCTTGAATTTACAGTGTCCCAAAGATTTATTCTGACTTTAGCGGAGCAGTAGAAGAATGACAAAGTATGCTTTGGTAGGTGATGTAGGCGGCACGAACGCGCGTCTTGCATTATGCGATGTGAATAGCGGTGAAATCTCTCAGGCGAAAACCTATTCAGGGCTGGATTATCCAAGCCTGGAGGCCGTGGTTCGCGTGTATCTCGATGAGCATAAGGCCAATGTCGAAGCGGGTTGCATTGCCATAGCCTGTCCGATCACCGGAGACTGGGTGGCAATGACCAACCACACCTGGGCTTTCTCCATCGCTGAAATGAAGAAAAGCCTTGGTTTTACCCATCTTGAAATCATCAACGACTTCACGGCTGTGTCCATGGCGATCCCGATGCTGAAGCCGGAACACCTGATTCAGTTTGGCGGAACTGCGCCGGTAGAAGGTAAACCGATTGCGGTTTACGGTGCTGGAACCGGGCTGGGGGTTTCGCACCTGGTCCACGTTGATAAGCGCTGGGTCAGTCTGCCGGGTGAGGGAGGACACGTAGACTTCGCGCCAAACAGCGAAGAAGAGGGGATTATCCTTGAAGAGCTACGCGCGGAGATCGGCCACGTGTCCGCCGAACGTGTGCTTTCAGGTCCGGGTTTGGTGAACCTGTATCGTGCGATTGTGAAATCGGATGGTCGTCTGCCGGAAAACCTGCAGCCTAAAGATGTCACCGAGCGCGCCCTGGCAGACTCCTGCATCGACTGTCGCCGCGCATTATCGCTGTTCTGTGTGATCATGGGGCGTTTTGGTGGCAACCTGGCGCTGAACCTGAGCACATTCGGTGGCGTCTATATTGCGGGCGGGATCGTACCGCGTTTCCTCGACTTCTTTAAAGCATCCGGCTTCCGCGGTGGGTTCGAGGACAAAGGGCGTTTTCGCAGTTATGTGCAGGACATCCCGGTGTATCTGATTGTGCATGATAACCCAGGCCTGCTTGGCTCCGGTGCGCATCTGCGTCAGATGCTGGGGCAGATCCTCTAACGGCGTTCCCCTCTCCAATGGGAGAGGGGGCTTCTTCAGAGGTGCATAAGCTGGCGGAACTCTTTCACCTTGCTGCGGCTGACCGGCACCTGAAAATCAAGATCCTTCAACCGTAGAATGTAGGTGTTGTTAAACCAGGGTTCGATCTCGCGGATCTTATTTAAATTCACGCAAAACGAACGGTGGCAGCGGAAGAAATGTGCTGCGGGGAGTTTGCTGCAAAACTCGGTGATGTTCATCGCCATGACGTACGATTCACGCCGCGTGTACACAAACGTCATCTTTTCATGCGCTTCCGCATAGTAGATGTCGTTGACGGGCGTCACGATAATACGCTCATCCTTGACCAGGTTAACGGTGTCATTCTCACGTATTGCCGGGCCGGCGCTGGCCGGCGTGGTCTGCTGCTGCCAGGCGGCCTCCAGCTTTTGCAGCATGCTGATAATCCGTGATTCCTGATAAGGCTTGAGGATGTAGTCAAACGCTTCAAGCTCGAAGGCCTCAACCGCATGCTCTTTCCAGGCGGTGACAAAGACGATAAACGGCTTGTGGGCAAACTGATTGATATTCTGCGCCAGCAGCACGCCGTCCAGCGACGGAATGTTGATATCCAGAAAAATGGCGTCCACCCGGTTGTGCTGCAAGAATTTCAGCACGTCCAGACCATCCTCAAACGTGCCCACAATCTCCATCTGACTGTGTGTCTTAATGAGCCAGCTTAGCTCCTGTTGAGCCAGAATTTCATCTTCCACGATGATGACTTTCATCTGCGACTCCGGCCTATGGCAACAAGGATACGGGGGTATGAACCGCAGTACGTTCATGCGGGACGTAAAACGCGATTTCGGTGCCAGGTTCAAGGCGTCGAATGTGTAACCCCTCGCCGTACAGCAGCTTGACGCGATGGTGCACATTCAGCAGGCCAATCTTATTGCCCGGCATCTCGTTGGACTCAACGCGTTCGATCACTTTCGGGTCGATCCCATGGCCGGTATCACGCACGGCAATACGCACGCGGTTGCCGCTTTCAGTCACGCTGATGGTGACCACGCCTTTGCCTTTACACGGCTGAATACCGTGGACAATGGCGTTTTCCACCAATGGCTGGATCAGCAGGCTTGGGATCACGCAATTGACCTCTTCATCAATATCGTAAATGACCGTGAGCTTGTCACCAAAACGCGCCTGTTCAATCGCAATATAATCTTTGATTTGATAAAGCTCTTTCTTGATGTCGATGTGCTCGTCATCTTTTAGCTCAATGTTATAGCGAAGATAGCGTGACAGGTTAAAAATCAGCTGACGCGCGGTGTCCGGATTCAAGCGAATGGAGGAGGAGATTGCATTCAAAGCATTGAACAGAAAATGGGGATTGATTTTACTTTGCAGTGCACGCAACTCTGCCTTATTTGCCATTTCACGGAGCTGTTCCGCACGGGACACTTCCAGCTGGGTCGAGATAATCTGCGACAGGCCGATAGCCATCTCCTGCAGTGAAGAGGTGATCTGATGCGCATGGCAGTAATAAATCTTTAACGTGCCCGTCACCACGCCTTTCTCCCAGAGTGGGATCACCAGCATCGAGTGGATTTCTGGCGTTCTGTGGGCTTCATCATTGTTTTTGATGATGATTTTTCCGTAGTTAATCGCCTGTCGGGTGGTCGGGCTAATGGTGTCGTCGTTGTCGCGATAGTTATGTTCGCCTATGCCAACGTAAGCAAGCACATGGTCAATATTGGTAATGGCAACGGCGTCAGCCTGAATATCGCGACGGATGATTTCGCACACCTGACGCAAGGATTCCGCGTTAACGTGGCGGAACAGCGGCAGCGTTTTGTTGGCGATATCCAGCGCCAGCTTGGCCTGGCGTGCGGCGCTGGCCTCTTTTTCCCCTTCAACGCTTTGTACCAGCAACACGATAAAGCCGATGCAGACGCTGCCGAGAATCATCGGAATGCCGATTTTCGAGACAATATCCAGACCCAGCGTGATGGTCGGTGCCCAGACCACCACCAGGATCATGGTCAGCGTTTCGCACACCATCCCGGCGATGATCCCGGCGCGCCAGTGCTGCTTTTTCGGAATTTTTCGGTTAATCCAGCCGGAAAGTACCCCGGCGATAATGCTGGTGATAAAGCAGGGGATCGCCGTTACGCCGCCGATATCAATCAGGTAACGGTGCGTACCGGCAATCAGACCGGTTATCACCCCCACCCACGGGCCAAATAAGATCCCACCGGACATCACCGCAATGATACGCACGTTGACCAAAGAACCTTCTACCGGAACGCCGGACCAGGTGCTGAAAAGGGCAAACATGGAAAAGATGGCGGTAACGGCCAGCAGCTCTTTAGGCGAGTGTGCAGACTTGTGCAAAAGCTCGCGGAACAGGCGAATGCGAATGAGGAAAAACAGGCAAATTAGCATTAATGCCGCGCGGTCAAAAACCGCCAGCAGCATATCGAATATTTCGTGCACAAGTGGACCTGGGAAAACGGGAAAGGGCTATGATAAAAAACCTGGCGCGCATTGACCAGCTATCCGTCAGGATTATCAAATGGGGATAAACCATAATTTATAAAGGGGATAGTCAGTGTGCTACTGAAGAGCCCTCATTTTTATAGGGTGAAGGAAAGCGAGGTAATATATTTGATATCATGATGTTAAATAACAGGTATTGAAAATGCGATTTAAGACGATGCGCTTCCGCTTTTCAACGAAGCAGAGTTCCTGTTTTAGCACGACATCTTTTTTTTAATTTCCCTCTCGACAGCACGATTTTTTTCAGGTTATTTTCTAAGCATGCCACATTGGTGGCAGCGTCGCTCGGACGGTCCGGGCGCTAACGTTAATCTGAGGAATCTATGGCTGAATTCAGTCCTGAACGCCGTTTTACGCGTATCGATCGTCTCCCCCCTTATGTTTTCAATATCACTGCTGAGCTGAAAATGGCGGCGCGTCGGCGCGGCGAAGATATTATCGACTTCAGCATGGGTAACCCTGACGGTCCAACCCCTCCGCATATCGTTGAGAAATTGTGTACGGTTGCCCAGCGTCCGGACACGCACGGTTACTCAACCTCTCGCGGCATTCCTCGATTACGTCGTGCCATTTCCCGCTGGTACCAGGATCGCTATCAGGTCGATATCGACCCTGAAAGCGAAGCCATCGTTACCATCGGTTCAAAAGAAGGGCTGGCACACCTGATGCTAGCAACGCTGGATCATGGCGATACTGTGCTGGTGCCAAACCCAAGCTATCCCATCCATATCTACGGTGCCGTCATTGCAGGGGCACAGGTTCGCTCTGTCCCGCTGGTAGAAGGCGTCGACTTCTTTAACGAACTGGAACGTGCCATCCGTGAAAGTTACCCGAAACCGAAGATGATGATCCTCGGTTTCCCGTCGAACCCGACGGCACAGTGCGTAGAGCTTGAGTTCTTCGAGAAAGTGGTTGCGCTGGCTAAACGCTACGATGTGCTGGTGGTACATGACCTCGCCTATGCCGATATCGTATATGACGGCTGGAAGGCTCCGTCGATTATGCAGGTGCCCGGCGCGCGTGATGTGGCGGTAGAATTCTTCACCCTGTCGAAAAGCTACAATATGGCGGGCTGGCGTATTGGCTTCATGGTCGGCAACAAAACGCTGGTGAATGCTCTGGCGCGCATTAAGAGTTATCATGACTACGGCACCTTTACACCGCTGCAGGTGGCCGCGATAGCCGCTCTGGAGGGCGATCAGCAGTGCGTTCATGACATTGCTGCCCAGTACAAACGTCGCCGTGACGTGCTGGTCAAAGGGCTGCATGAAGCGGGCTGGATGGTGGAAATGCCGAAAGCGTCCATGTACGTGTGGGCAAAAATCCCCGAGCCGTATGCGGCAATGGGGTCACTGGAATTTGCCAAGAAGCTGCTACAGGATGCGAAGGTCTGTGTCTCTCCGGGTATTGGCTTCGGGGATTATGGCGACACCCACGTGCGCTTTGCCCTCATTGAAAACAGCGATCGTATTCGTCAGGCGGTGAGGGGCATTAAGAGTATGTTCCGGGCCGACGGGCTGCTCTCATCAAAGAGCGTTGCTGACCACCCCGAGTCGTAAATGACAAAAAAACAGGCGCCAACGGCGCCTGTTTTTTTAACTCATTTGCTTTGCTAGATCATCAGGGCAAAGGTTCCGGCCCAGACTAAAACAATCACCGAAATGCCCATAAAGAAATATTTCACGTTTCATCGCTCCGCGTATCTTACGGTACGCATTAAAAAACAGAGTCCACCTGATGATAGAGAACTGAAGTTGAACGGCTCAAATGCTGTTAACTTCAGCTCAGAATTCTGTGCTTTCCTGTTGCCAGACGGCGCTAATGTACGCCTAAATATAGGGGGTGACAAGAGGGATTTTTTTAAATAATTTCCTACACTTACGAGTGTCGTGGAACGGCGACAGTTTGATTTCACTACGCAATAAATTTGCTTTGGGCGACGGAGAAAAAAGGTCGTAACTCAGGGTGATTACAGGTGATTGAAAAGGTTAGTTTCTTAGCGAAACTAACCTTCAGAAAGACTTAGATATAGAGCGAGGATTCGCCAAGCGGACGTGTCTTAAAGCGGCGGTGCATCCACAGATATTGCTCTGGCGCACGCATAATCTCTTTTTCGATCACTTTATTGATAAAGGCGGCTGCCTCACATTCATTCTCTGGATAGTTAGCCATTTCCGGGGAAATGTGCAGACGGTAGCCTGATTTATCCGCTTTTCTCACCATGGTAACGGTCAACATGGCGGCGCCAGACAGACGCGAAATCACAAAGGTACCGTTGGTGGTGGCAACATTCTTCACCGCAAAGAACGGCGCAAAGCTGCTGCCCTTACGTCCGTAATCCTGATCCGGTGCAAACCAGACGGCTTCACCTTTCTTCAGTGCACCCACCATTCCGCGCAGGTTATTGCGGCTGATCATGGCTTTATTGGAACGCATGCGCCCGCGTGTTTGCACCCACTCCATCAGCTCGCTGTTGTGCGGGCGATAGGTCGCCATCATCGGCTGGCACAGACCCATCACCCGGCCACCCAGTTCGAGCGACATAAAGTGAACACCGACAACCATTACGCCACGGTTTTGCGCCTGTGCGCGTTTCAGGTTTTCTAAACCTTCCACATCAAACCATTTGCGTACACGCTCATCAGGCCAGAACCAGGCCATGCCGGTTTCAAGCAGCGCCATGCCGATCGATTTAAAGTTTTCAGCAATCAGCTTTTCACGCTGTTCCGCATTGTAGTGCGGAAAGCAAAGTTCGAGATTTTTACGGGCAATAGACTCACGGCGCTTCAGGAAGTGGCGTGAGGTGCTACCAAGCCAGGAGCCCAGTACACGAATGACAGGGTATGGAAGCTGGACCAGCAACCAAAGGATGCCAAGACCAAACCATGTAAACCAGTAACGCGGGTGTAGGAAAGCGCGTTTAAATTTGGATTGAGACAAAATAGTGGAACCTATGAAAGCCTGTAAAGGTAACGCAGATTTCGCGATACGATGTGCCGATAAGACCGTTTTTCATTGTGATGGTTGCAGACTTTACCGAACTTTACGGCGTTGCCTGGCCATTGCTGATGTTGGGTGGGCAGCGTAATGTAACACCCTTATACGTTATGTGCTATTGATCGTTTTTGATTAAAAAAGCGGCTGAGTGAAAGGTGGTTGATTTCGCTGTTTTTATACTCAGCAACAAAAGTCATCCGACTGCTGTTGCTGTATTCATCAGAGCAATACATTACGCCTTATAGGCCGCATCTCCGGGCTGCACGTGCTGGTACCACGCCATCAGCTCTTCGGTACCGGCTTCCCCTTCCGCTGGCGCCCAGGTAGCGAAATCCTGTTCGGCAACGGGTTGATAGCCGCCGTGTTTGACCTCAAAAATAACAGCACCGCGGTCGAGCGAAAGCACGGCGTGCCAGGTGCCAGCATCCATCTCCAGAGCCATACACTCTTCACCCAAAACAACGCGACGTGTGACGACACCTTCCTCATCAAAATTCAACACCACAAAGCGCCCGCGAAGGGGAAGGAGCAGCTCAAAGGTATGCGGGTGACGATGGGGGCGAATATAGGTACCCGGCTCCATAGCAATGGCCAGCCTTTGTACCGGATCGCTCAGTTCCGGGTGAAAATTACGGTGAGCGCGCAAGCGCGGGGAATTTGCCGCTGCTTCACTCTGCTGCTGTAAATCGCTGAGGGTAATTTGTTTCATTTCGGTATGCCACCAGAGTTGATTTCCATGAACCCGGACAGTGTTAATGGAGTGCGCGTTAATCGCAAGAGGAATCTCTTTCCTGGGCGATAAATGTCGACATTATCTGAAAAAATCCGGGAGTAGAATAATGATACTGTTATTTTCCTTCGAGTGACAAAATAGTGGGTCAGAAATAAGACGTAATTCGTATTTTAATAATGTGAATAACGCGAAATTATTATAATAAATATGGATTACTCAATGTTTTTTATCCATTGCGTGTGGATTGTTTACAACGTTAATAAATATTCATGGCTCGCTGTGACATTTTCTCGTTCTGAACTCACGGGCAGGATTGTAAGCATACCCGTTTTAGTTCCACGCACTTTTTGAGACTTCCGTGTTTTCAGCCATCAGACGGTACTCTTCCGGCGTCAGGTTGTTCAGCGATTCGTGAGGGCGTTCGCTGTTATATTCCCTCAG